>Ga0208373_1002830_pt1 | contig 18205 bp, 19 predicted proteins | sample RifOxyC2_FD_184036 | JGI IMG/M metagenome (GOLD analysis project Ga0208373, IMG submission 184036) | Soil microbial communities from Rifle, Colorado - Rifle Oxygen_injection C2 (SPAdes) | ecosystem: Environmental > Terrestrial > Deep subsurface > Rock core/Sediment | place: Rifle, Colorado... | reverse complement strand
ATTTTGATGACCAAACAATGCTCATTGCCTGCGGACTCTGGAATTATCATCTCACGATGAAATGCTAATTCCAGAATCTCCAGGGAGATTCTAATTTGGTAACTTTTTATTAAGCAACAGGTCTATTGATTTAATTCATTATTTTTATTATCATTTTTGGGTTTTTGTAAAATAATTTCGTTTATCAGGTTTTTGGTATTTTCTTTAACTCTTTCGTTTATTTCTTTGATTCTTCTGGCAAAATCGCTGGAGCCAATATCTTTTTCAAATTTGTAATAGCCGTTAAAATCGTGATAGCTTTTATAGTCATTTTTGTATTTTGAAGAATTACAGAAAAAATTTATTATTAAAGCTGGATTTTTTTCAAATTCCATTTCATCAAATTGGCCGATTTTAACATAGCACTTGTTCCCATTTTTATTAAATGAGTATCTTATTTTGCTTTCTTCGGCTGGCTTTTCCTTAGGAAGTGAGTTTAGCTTCTTTTTAATTTCTAAATTAAGTTCTTCTATCTTTTCCAGTTCGTCAATAATAAAATTATGTGTTCTGGTGATGTAGCCGGTATACCTGCTTCTTTCATAAATAACAGGTTCAAAATTAGCTTTTATTTTATAAGGTTCCTCGTGTTGTTCTCTGATTTTATTCATTTCGTCAACAACTAAAGAAAACCCCCACAAGTCCATTATTCTTTTTTTGTCTTTTCGTAGTTCTTCCAATAATTCATCTTTTTTGTAGACAGCTAAATATATTAGTTCAAGGTTAATCCAATGACCCCAATAAGTAGTTGACTTCTTTGCCTCAAATTTTTTACTTTCTTTATAGTATTCATTCATTGAGGGGGAAAATATAAACGCTTCCATTAAATCCGGATAGTCTTGTTTTTCAGAAACAAAATCTTTGACTATTTTTTTATAACCATTTTCGTATAGATTTCTTACTATATCCTCTAAGGCGCTATTTAGATTTTCCGTTTGGGTTAAATTTGAATTTCTATCATTATTTTCATATTGTTGATAAACTTCTATTGTTTTTTTTAGGCTTTCATAGGACAATTTTTTATTTTCAATAATCCTAAATAATTTGTCTTTGGCTTTTAGAATTTCATCATCAGCTTTGTCCCTTATTTTTTGCAGTTTTTCCTGCTCCTTGCTGTATTCGGAAAGTATTTTATTTTCTATAACCTGATAGATTTTGGGAGTTTCCTTGATGTATTTTATATAATCGGCAATACCCAAATAAAAACTCCAGTCGGATTTTTCATTGATAAATGACTTGTATTTCCTATCAAGTGAGTTTATTAGGTTTTGGCTCATTTTGGAGGGTTTAATTAGGTGTTATCTTATTTTCAGTATATTTGATATAATAATATAGAATATGGCATAATTTAGCAATTTTGAATAAAACAATGTAATAAATAACATATTATAAAATCGCCTAACCCTTATAGCAATATAAGGTATGGCCTTAAATCCACAACGACAGAGATGGTCTTCCGACCAGCACTTCGTCGTTGTGGTCTGTGTTCCGAAAGGACACAGGGTAGTTCCGAAAGGGGCTATCGCTGGTATCGGGAGACTTTTTCTGTTCCCGTCCGGCAGTAATAAAACCACAACGACACTATGAACCAAAAAGAAATAAATCGGTCAGTTTTTGAGCGAAACATTAAAAGAGGCTTAGACGCTGGCATTATCAGTTTTAACGAAAATGAATTACGAATAGCTTATAATTGCTCAAATAATTTCAAAACATCTTTTCAAAATCCCGAAGAAAAAGTTCGGGCTTCTTATTTTTCCGAGTTAATTTTAGATTACGGCTATCAGCCACAAAAAATTGGAGTAGAAATAATAGTCCCCCGAAGAACTCCCAATGACAGAGCGGATATTATTGTTTATGAGGATGACGAGCTTAAAAAGCCTTACTTGGTGGTAGAGTGCAAAAAAGACGGAATTACCGACGCTGAATACAGACAGGCCATTGAGCAGGCCTTTGGCAACGCTAACAGCGTCAGGGCTAAATTTGCCTCCGTGGTGGCTGGTAATACCAAGACAGCCTTTGATGTTTCCGGCTTTAAGCCGAGCGAAAGAACTAAAAATGTTATTTCCGATATTCCGGTTAAATACGGCAAAGCTCCTAAATATCGTTTTATTAAGGGCGAGGATGGTAAGGATTTAGAGGAAGTTTCCAGAGATGAGCTTATTAGGTCATTAGAAAAAGCCCACGATACTGTCTGGCAGGGTGGCAAGCTCGCTCCAACAACGGCTTTTGATGAAGTATCTAAGCTTCTTTTTTGCAAACTAAAAGATGAAAAAATAACCGCTAAGGGCAAGACTTATTTATTTCAAATCGGAACTCACGAATCACCGGAAGAAGTTTATAAAAGAATTGATTCAATTTATCAAAAAGCTAAAAAGGAAGATTCCAAAGTTTTTAAGGAAGATATAAGGTTAGACCCTAAGGTTGTTTATAATGTGGTTGAACATTTACAGTCATTGGCGATTGGCAAAATTGACTTAGACACAAAGGGAGTGGCCTTTGAGAGGTTTATGGAGGATTTCTTTAGAGGTAAAATGGGACAGTTTTTTACGCCCAGACAGATTATTGAGTTTTGCATTAAAATGCTTAATCCGGAAAGGGGTGATACTGTATTAGATCCCGCTTGCGGTAGCGGTGGATTTTTATTAAACGCTATGGATTCAGTTAGGAAATTTGCCGAGGCAAATTACGACGAAAACGAAGCTTGGCAACATTGGCATAATTTTGCGGCCAACAATTTATACGGCATAGAAATAAACGACCAGATAGCGAGGGTTTGTAAAATGAATATGATAATCCACGACGACGGCCATACCAATGTTATCAGCACTGATTCCTTGTCGGATTATTCGGAAATAAAGAAAATTCATCAAAATTTCAAAAAGGACTATTTTGATATTATTTTAACCAATCCTCCGTTTGGTGCGACAGTTAAAAATAGCGAAAAGGACTACTTAGACCATTACGAATTAGGCAAGGATAGGGATAACCAAAAAACAGAAATTTTGTTTATTGAGCGGTGTATTGATTTTGTTAAGCCAAAATCAGGTCGTATCGCCATAGTTTTACCAGACGGAATTTTAACTAACTCTACCTTGCAATATGTCAGGGATTTTATAATGGAGCGTTGCGAAATTATGGCAATAGTATCTTTGCCACAAATTGCTTTTACTCATTTTGGAGCAGGCGTTAAATCCTCTTTAGTTTTCTTAAGAAGAAAAGCTGATAATGAAAAGCTAAAAGAATATCCGATTTTTATGTCTATTGCCGAGCATATCGGTTATGACGCTACCGGCCGGAAAGACCCTGAAAACGATTTTGAAATTATCCTTGAGGAATACAAAAAATTTCAAAAAAAACCAAAAGAATATGCTGGATGTTAAGGCAAATAAATGTTTTATAATTTGGAGTAATGAAATCAAAGGGCGTTTTGACCCATTGTTTTTGAGATACCAAAAACAAAAAAATAATTATAAATTTGATTTGGTAAAACTTAATGATTTATTAAAAACAAAACCCCAATATGGAGCTAATGAGATAGCCATTGACGGGGACCCTAATACAGGCACGAGGTATATTAGAATTACTGATATTGATGAGTTTGGCAATCTTAAAAAAGCAAGTTGGCAAACCGCAAAAACTATTGAAGGAAAATACTTACTTGAAGAAAATGATATTTTGTTTGCGAGAAGTGGGGCAACAGCTGGTAAATCTTTTATTTATAAAAAAAAGTTTGGCAAAGCAATTTTTGCGGGCTACTTAATAAAATTCAAAATCAATGAGGAAAAAGCCAACCCTAAGTTTATATTTTATTACACACAATTAAAACCATACAAAGAATGGATAAAATCTATTCAAAGACCATCTGGGCAACCAAATATAAACTCTGAAGAATTTAAGGAAATTGACATACCATTACCTACATTAAAAACACAAGGCGAAATAGTGGAAATAATGCAGTCCGCCTATAGTAGAAAAGTAGATAAAGAGAAAGAGGCGGAAAATATCCTAAACTCCGCCGATGATTATATTTTGGAGGAATTAGAGATAAAAACAACAAAGTCCGAAGATAAAAAATGTTTTTGCATTAATTTTAATGACGTTGTAAATAATAGATTAGACCCTGATTTTTATAAATCAAAAATTTCATTTGTAAAAAATAAATCAAAAAAAATAAATCAAAAATGTTTAATGCTTGAATTGGGAAAGGTTTGCGATATTGAGAAAGGAACATCTATTACAAAAGAAAAAATTTCAGAAGGTAAAATACCAGTAATTGCAGGAGGACAACAACCAGCTTATTATAATAATCAAAATAATAGAGAAGGTAAGACTATAACTGTAAGTGCTTCTGGTGCTTACTCGGGATTTGTAAATTATTTTGATTTCCCCATTTTTGCTTCTGATTGCACGACAATTAAGGCAAAAGATGAAAATAAACTATTAACTGAATTTGTTTTTTATATACTAAAATCAAAACAAAGAGATATTTATAAACTTCAAAGAGGTGCCGGACAACCACACGTGTATGGAAAGGAGCTGGCAAAAATAACAATACCTATACCGTCGTTAGAAATTCAGAAAAAGTTAACGGAAGAAATTAGAGAAAGAATAACCCAAGCAAACGAGCTAAAAGAAGAGGCTAAAAACGGAATTGAAAAAGCCAAACAAGAAGTTGAAAGAATTATTTTAGGTTAAAAAAATTAAATAGTAATTCTATGCCTATTTTCCAAATAAAAAATAAAAAGGTGGCTCAAGTATCTTTTGACTTGAATTATTTTAATAACGAAGCAGATTTACGGGATTTCTTTGCAGACAATCTTGAGGATTTACTTGGTATGCGTTTTTTAGCAAAAGAATACTCTACAACAGATGGCAGAATTGATACATTAGCCATTGATGAAACAAATGCTCCTGTTATTATTGAATATAAGTGGGGTCAAAATGATGCCATATTTACGCAAGGATTATTTTACTTTAATTGGCTACGGAAAAATAAAAAACATTTTGACCTTTTAGTGGCAAACAAATTAGGCAAAGAGGTAAAAGTTAATTGGAGCAGTCCCAGAGTTGTGCTTGTTTCGCAAGGATTTGATAACAGGACTATAATTGCCGTCCAAGAGGTGGATTATGTTGAACTTATTAGATACACACCCTATAAGCAAGATATTTTATATTTGGAAACTGTTTACAGCCCCAATAAAACACAGGCATTAAAAGAACAGGTTAAAACGCCAACAGGAGAAACTTATGATATTAACTATCATCTGAATAAATTAAGCCCAGAGATTAAAGAAATTTTTTATAAGCTTCAAGAAAAAATAAAGTTTTTGCCGAGCGTTGACGAAGTCGCAAACCAAAAAACAGGTATTACTTATAGAACGACAAAAAGCTTTACACGGTTTGAATTTGGCAAGAGTTATATCAATGTTTTACTACGAGAGCCAAAATACAATGACCCGAAAAAGTTCGTAAAGGATGTTGCCTCTTTTGGGTGGGGGTATAAGGGTATGGTGAAAATTAAATCAATAAGTGAAATAAATGATGTTTTTGATTTAATTAAACAATCTTACGAGCAAACTTTGTAGTCAATGGAAAACTTCCGACAATAAGGTTTATCCACAAGGCCATTGACTTTTAATAGGTTTTAAGGTATTATCTCAATGAAGTCGCCTGTGCCTCCCTTAGGCTTTCGGGTCTAAGGGAGTGTGCAGGTTTTTTGATTTCTTGATATAATGGCTTAAATAGCTATAAAACCATAATTTTATGAACCATAACGATAGGGTTTGCATCTTCGTAGACGGGGGCAATTTTTACCACTTAGCTTTAAGGAAGCTTAACCTAACTGAGTTAGATTTTAATTTTGATAAATTTGCCGAATTTTTGGTTAATGGCCGGAAGACAATTGAACAAGGCAAGCGTTATTATATCGGAACAGTAATGGAAAAAGAGGGCGACCTTAAAAGCAAAGAGGCAATGTCCAAGCAAACTACCTTATTTTCGGAGTTAAAAAATAATAATTGGGAAATTAAAACCAGCAAGCTAAAGAAAAGAAACGAAGAGATAACGATTGATAGCAGGGTTGCTGATTATGAAAATCTATTAAAGCTTGGCATAAGAAAAATACGCTATGAACGGTTAAGAGAGAAAGGCATTGATGTTAAAATAGCCACTGACTTAATTGTCGGGGCTGTTGATGATAAATACGATATTGCCATTGTTGTTAGTTCTGACACGGATATTGTTCCGGCGATTGACTGGGTTAGAAACCGAAAAAAGAAAACCGTTGAATATGTTGGTTTTTCCATACCTGATAAAATTGACGATAAAAAATCCACCAAGCCGTCGTTTGGCCTTATTGATAAAACAGATATTCAGAGAATTTTAGTTGTATCAGATTTGAAACCTTTTATTAAAGAGACTTTATTTAGCTCAGGTAAATAAAAACAAGGGGGTATCTAAATTTGACAAAATGGCCAAAAAGAATAAAATTGCCAAAGAATACATTATACCAAGTTCAAGTTTTATTGCTATTTGTTTATTGATTTTAATACCAATAGCTATTATTGAACCGAGCATTGCGGAGTGGCTCTTCGGTATTGCGTTATTTATAGGGGGTGTATTTTTTACCTGCGTTAAGGGGCTACGCGAGGCAACAATGGATAAATGGATGAATGTTCATTATTTGGTTCATTGGGGCATAATATCATTATTTATTTTAAGTATATTTTATTATTTATTTTATTTTTTGAAAAATTTCAAAATTGATTTTAATATAATTCCAAAAGAAAATAATCAATAACAGTATGAAACCAATAATACAATTCGCTATTATTTTAATCATTGGCTCAGTTATAGTTTTAGGAACTACTTCATTGGTTAATCTAATAAGAGAGCCTGAAATAAAAGTTTCTGAAAAAATTGTAGAAGTTAATAAAGTTATAAGGCAACCTGATTGTGGAAATAATTTTAATGATTATCAATTTTTAGTAAATAAAGGTCAATTTTTAACACTGGTAAAAGAAAAAAATACCTATGCTTCAAATGGTGCTTTTATCAATGGTTTTAATGTTAATATCAATAGAAGTGGCGACGGCAAGATAGCTTGTGGTTTTCTCTATATAAAAACCAGAATAAACGGTAAAGGTTTGGATGAAAATTATGATAGCGTATACATAAATCCTAATGGATTTGGCGGTCAAATTTTAAGGACTAAATCATTGAGTATTGAAAATAAGGAAGAAAATAAAACGCAAGTCTTACTACCACTTAATTCAATATCTTATTTACCAACCCTGCCATATAATCCTAATGCTCAAGATTATGAAATATCCAACTGGGTAAATTTACTTAACACGGGCGATAAGGTTAATTTTCAAATCGGCTTATCGGCTTTGGATTCAAGGGGTTATATTGACGAGATAACTTTAGCTTATAAATGTTGGGATTCTTCTACTGGCCAAGAGACCCAAGACTGTCAGTTAAGTTTAGATAAATAATTAGCTTAATTTTGGGGTATAAATATAAGCCTTAGTTTCCTTGAAGTAAGTTATAATATCGTTTACTGTGTGGAGCCAAGAAATCCTGCAACCCTCGTGGTTGGCGGATTTCTTTTTGATTTGTGAAAAGGAGGGATTAGAACCTGCCTCGCCCAGGTTTTGGCCTGGCGGGCGGGCAGAAGCGAGACAGGCCCCGCGTTTGTTGGGGGAGTTTTTTGCTTGACAAGAAAATGCCGATGGCATACTATATCAATATAAATTGATATAGTATGGAACCAAAATGTTGCCTCAATAAACAAACCATAAAAGAAGTCGGCCAGACGGCTGCGCTTTTGAAGATCGTAGCCGAGAAAAACCGGTTAAAGATCCTCTGTACCCTTAAATCCGGCGAGCGGTGTGTTTGCGATATCTGGCAGGATTTGGATATTCCCCAGAATCTTGTCTCGCATCATCTTAAGGTGCTTAAAGATGCCGGACTCATTGATTTTCGAAAGGACGGCCTCAAGATGATCTATTGGATCAAGAAAAAAGAGATGAGCAAGTTTAATTCATTACTAAATAATTTTTTACAATCCTATGAATAAAACAATCGAAGTTATCGGTTCGGGTTGCCCGACGTGCAAGAAACTTTATAAAGAAACCCTCAAAGCGGTTAGTGATCTTGGTTTAGAGATTAAGGTGGAATATATCAATGATGTACAAAAAATCATCAGTATGGGCATTATGCAAAGCCCCGTTTTAGCCGTTAACGGTAAGCCTGTTTTAGTTGGTTTCACGCCGGATATGGAAAAAATTAAAAAAGCAATCCAGGACAACCTATAATTATGAACATTTTTTATCCCATTCAGCTCTTGGCCGATTGGCTGACTTATTCTGTCTTTTGCATAGTCTCAGATACCACGCTTGCCTGCGCGGTCAATTTTTTTATTTACGACACGATCAAGATTTTTATTCTGCTTATCGTCATCATTTTTGCCGTTTCTATCATTCGTTCATTCCTGCCTCCAGAAAAAATCCGCTTCATTCTTTCGCATAAGAATAAATACACCGGCAATGTCATTGCTTCTTTACTCGGCATCATCACGCCATTTTGTTCCTGTTCGGCCATTCCATTATTTCTCGGATTCGTTCAAGCTGGCGTGCCCTTGGGAACGACTTTCTCTTTTCTCGTGGCCTCGCCCATGATTAACGAAGTCGCCTTGGTATTACTTCTCGGTCTGTTTGGTTGGAAGATCGCTTTGATTTACATTGTGAGTGGTCTTGTTATTGCTATCCTGTCCGGCACGGTTATCGGCAAAATGAAAGTTGAAAATTTAGTGGAGTCTTTCGTCTACCAGAATTCAATCAATGCAAACGCTGATCAGCCAAACATGACTTGGTCAGACCGGTTTGCTTATGCCAAAAAATATACTTGGGACATCATTAAAAAAGTCTGGCCGTTTATTATCATCGGCATCGCACTTGGCGCTTGGATACACGGCTATGTGCCAACCGACTTTTTAGCCAGGTACGCCGGTGCGGACAAGTGGTTTGCCGTGCCGTTGGCCGTTCTGATCGGCATACCGCTTTACTCCAACGCCGCCGGCATTATTCCGCTGGTGAGCGCTTTGACCGAAAAAGGTGTGGCCATGGGTACGACGCTGGCTTTTATGATGGCGGTCACCGCCTTATCCTTGCCTGAGTTTATGATTCTGAAGCGGGTCATGAAAATCAAGCTTATTTTGATTTTTGCCGGGATTGCCGGCGTGGGCATCGTTTTTACCGGCTATCTGTTTAATTGGGTTTTGTAGCATGTCAAATCAATTGGGTTTTACAGCATGTCAAACGGAGGTTTTCCCCAAAGCAAACCTCGGCTGATTTTGTTTTTGTATTTGTCCGCGCGGAGAAGGGGTCTGGTGAGGAATCCGCGCGGACTTTTTGAATTTTTTGCGGGCGGCAAATTTTTTGCGGGCGGTTGCATTATTATAGCCCTTATGGTAAGTTGCTATTGTATGAATAAACAGCGCAAAAATTCAATCAAGAGCCGAGTTTTCTTTTATAGCTTTCTAAAACCTAGAGAGCTGCTCTTTGCGCTGTAAGATCTAAAGACCAAATACTTACAATTTAAAAATCAGCTCTCTAGAAAAAGAGTTGATTTTTTAGTTCTTTCCAATTTGCAAATACGCCAAAAATTGGAAGGTTCCTGTGGGAGCCTCTCGAGACTTGGCTTTTACTGGCGTATTTGACTAAGTATTCGATAGGTTCCCTCACGAGCCCTCCAATTACGGAGGGTTCGATTTGTTTTGGGATGATCAAAGCATAACCAAAAAAAGGAGCGATTGAAATGAAAGCCCTAATCCTACACGCGAACGAATATCTCGTTCACGCCGAGAGCCCCTCAACCCGTATCGGAGATTGCGAGCCTGAAGAGTGGCTTGGCTCCGATGATAACACCGGCGAAGGTCCGCCAAGACCGTTGAAACAAGCTTTCGTCGCCGAGCGCATGGAAGAGTGCTTGGTCGTGTTTTTCCAAGTTGAAGAAGGTGATACCGAGGTAATGGCGCGAAGTCTGTGCCGGTACCTCAAAAAGTGTGCCAAGCAATTTAAAACGCAACGCGTGATGGTTGCACCTTTCGCGCATCTCTCTGGTTCTCACCCTGATCCAGAGATTGCGAAAGACCTCTCCTCGCTTGTTTTCAAACTGTGCGAGAAGTGGAATGTGAACGGCCACCATGTATGGGAAATTGGGTCCTCACACTGGGGCTGGAACAAGTCATTGAAATTGGATGTAAAAGGGCACCTCAATGCGTTCAAGCACTGGTCGTCTACAAAGAGCGCAAATGATTAGGGGTGTCGTGTGAAAAAACTCGACACCCCTATTTTATTAACAAAAAATTAAAAACTATGAAAACATTGGGAATATTGGGCGGAGTTGGTCCAGAAACAACTTCAAAAGTATATCACTCTGATTAAATCCGGTAACAGAATGTCCGCCTTTAATTACAGCGGCCGCTCAATGACACCAAGCCAGATTGCTGCCGTGGAAGAGATGATTAGTTCTCTGGAAATAAACTAAACCTTATCCTAAAAAAACGTCCTGACCTCAACGAAGCCAATAAATTGGTTAGAGGCGGCCTGTTGTTCAGAGAAGCTTACCAATAGGTTTAAAAAAATCTGGATAAAATTCAGGTGCCTGATTCGGCCGCGTCCAGTTAGTAGGACTTCCGGCCGTTCATCAGGCTGGCGGCAGTTAACTGGCTGGGCTTAGCCGTAAAAGACTGAATTAGGGAAAATTTGTCGAGTTTTTTGTTTTCTTTAAACCGTGCTATAATTAATTTATTGAACAATTAATCTTCCTAAATATGGCCAAAGGCAATAATGCGCATAAAAAAGAGGCTAAAAAACCCAAAAAAAAGAAATAATCTTCTGTTAAATAAGGCGTTATTTAATTCATCGGCTCAGGCTGGTGATTTTAATATTGGCTAGGGAGGTTTAGTCAGGGCCTTGATAAAGCAGGCGATTGGGTGTAGAGTTTAATATCATAGATTACAGATCAGTCTATTTTAGCGGGCGCCTTGAGCCTAAGGGATTCAGGCGCGTCTGTCAGCTTAATTATTAGTTTAGTCCGTTTTGTTCAGGCAAGGCGGCAACAATTTCATGAAAAATTTTCATCAGCATAACCGAAACGATAAGCGCCCTTTTGGCGGCCGCGATTCCGGCAAACGTTCCATGCATCGGGCCACCTGTGACGAGTGCGGCCAGGACTGCGAAGTGCCTTTTAAGCCCTCGGGCGATAAACCCATTTACTGCAGTAATTGTTTTGGAAAAAATAAAAGTTCTGATTACGGCAGACCCGCCCGCCGGGATTCCGGCCGATCCGCTTATCCCGCCAATCAGATGTTCGCGGCGGTTTGCGACGAGTGCGGCCAGGCCTGCGAAGTGCCTTTTAAGCCCTCGGGCGGCAAGCCGGTCTTTTGTCATAATTGTTTTGGCCAAAAGCGCGCGGGCGGCGTTAAAACCAGCGGGCCTTCTAAAGAACAATTTGTCATCATCAATGCCAAGCTTGATAAAATACTCTTGGCTTTAAGTCCGGCGTTTAAGGAAGACGTTCCCCAAAAACCGGATAAAAAAACCGCCGTTGTTACCCCAAAAAACGCCGCGGGAAAAAAGCCGTTGAAACAAAAAAAGACCGTGGCCGCCGCCAAATCCAGGAAAAAGAAAAAATAATGCCTTTTATCAGGCGCCTTTTTTAACCTCAGTAGCGGTCGGCGTTCCTTACGAACAGTCTATATGAAAAGGTGTTGCATTTATTCAGAGCAAGACCAGCAATTTTTCGTTGGAGGTTTTTTTAAAAATCAGGCGGGCATCGGGGATGTTTGGATTTTATCATTAAGTTTGATTATATTTTGCTGAAATGATAATATATCCAATATTTAATCATCTTTACTAAATTTATATGGCAAAAAGACGAAGTGCTTTCGGCCGAAGGCAAAAATCCAATTCTCATAAAACCAAAAAGAGGCTGGAAATTAAGAAACAGATGCTGGCAGCCAAAGCCAAAAAGAGCGAAACAAAAAGATAAAGCAAATGTTTAAAAAATCCCCAGATGTCTGAGGATTTTTTGTTTAAAGTTGTTTGGGTTTAAGCTGATTTTTTTCTCATGGCCCTGACTCTGTCGGTTTCCGTCAGATACTGTTTTCTTAAGCGGATATGCCGGGGCGTGATTTCCAGGTATTCGTCATCGCCCATAATGCTCATGCCGCTTTCCAGGGTGAGTTTGATCGGCGCGGTTAAATGAATGGCCTCATCGGAGCCCGAGGCGCGCATATTGCTCAGTTGTTTGCCTTTGATGGGATTGACGGTCATGTCCTCGCCCTTGGCCGTGTTGCCGATGACCATGCCTTCGTAGACCTCGGTGGTGGCTTCGATGTATAAGCTACCGCGGTTTTGCAGATTAAACAGGGAAAAGCCTAGGGCCTTGCCTGTGGCCATAGAAATCATGGCGCCGGCGCTTGTTTTTTTGATAGCGCCTACGTAAGGCTTAAAGCCAATCACCCGCGTATAGATCAGCCCTTCGCCTCTGGTATCAACCACAAAATCATTGCGGTAGCCGAGCAAGCCGCGGGTGGGAATTTCAAAAATAATTTTTAGCTGGCCGTGTTCCTGTTTCATCTCAATCATATTGCCGGCGCGTCCGGAAAGTTTTTGGATGACCGTGCCGGACATTTCTTCCGGCAGATTAACCGTCACTTCTTCAAACGGCTCCAGCTTAAGGCCGTTTTCTTCTTTGATGATTACCTGCGGTTGAGAGATCTGCATTTCATAACCTTCGCGGCGCATGTTTTCCAGCAAAATGGCGATGTGCATTTCGCCGCGGCCATAGATCTTGTAGTGGTCAATGGCGGAAAAATCTATTTTCAGGCCGACGTTGACTTCCAGTTCTTTTTCCAGCCGTTCCTTAAGCTGGCGGTTGGTGACGTATTTGCCGTCCCGGCCGGCAAAAGGCGAGCTGTTGACAAAGAGGTTTAGGGAGATGGTCGGTTCATCTATGTTAATAGCCGGCAAAGCTTCCTGCTCGCCCTTTAGGCAAACGGTTTCGCCGATAAAAATGTCCGGTAAGCCGGCCACCATGACAATGTCGCCGGCCTGGGCGTCAGGCACTTCTTTTCTTGTTAAGCCAGCAAAAGTAAAGAGCTTGGTAATTTTGCCCGTCCGGGTTTCGCCGGCAATGTTTTTTACCACTACTCTGGCGGTGTCTTTGATTTCACCCTCGTAAATCCGGCCGATGGCCAGCCGTCCGAGAAAATTATCGTAAGCCAGGTTAAAGGGCTGGAAGCGCAGGTCTTTATTTTTGGCGGCGGCGTTTGAGGCGACCGGTACTTCCTTTAAAATCGTATCCAGAAGAGGCGTTAAATCTTGAGATTTTTGCTCCAGGCTGGTTTTAGCCAGGCCTTCTTTGGCAACGGTGTAAATGGTAGTAAAGTCTAGCTGTTCATCGCTGGCGCCTAAATCCAAAAAAAGTTCGTAAACCATTTCCTGGACAATGTCGGGCCGGGCCGCCGGCCTGTCTATTTTATTTAAAACAACAATGGGTTTTAAGCCCAAGTCCAGGGATTTTTTTAAAACGAATTTGGTTTGCGGCATCGGGCCTTCTTGGGCGTCCACCACCAGGAGTACGGAATCAATGGACCTCAAGACCCGTTCCACTTCCGAACCAAAGTCGGCGTGGCCCGGAGTGTCCACGATGTTTATTTTGGTGCCCTGGTAATAGATGGAGGTATTTTTTGAATAAATGGTGATGCCTCTTTCCAGTTCCAGCTTATCGCTGTCCATGCTTTCGCCGGCTTGGGCCATGCCCGTTTGCCTCATTAAAGCGTCGGTTAAAGTGGTTTTGCCGTGGTCAACGTGGGCGATGATGGCAATGTTGCGTATTTCCATAAATATATTAAAACCGCCTTGGCCAAAGCGGATAAACGGCTTTTTTAGTGGATTAGTTTTGTCTATTTATACTATAGATTTTGGAAAAAGTCAAAGTAGGGGAGGGGTGGTAAGAATAAAGAATAAAGAAGAATGAGAAGTCAGTTAAGTGTTAAGTCATGGGTAAATTGGTAAATAAGGGTAAAAACCTTAAATCCTAAGCTCTAAATTCTAAACAATGACCCAAAGTCTAAATTATAATGTCCTGAACCTGCTTTGGGATTTGAAAATTATTGTTCAGGATTTATTTAGTACTTGGATTTTAGATTTAGTATTTATGACACACCACCCACCCGACTCGCCGTTAGACGCTCAATAATCTCAGACTCAAGCCTGAATCAAGACAGCCGCTCAATCATAAAATAAACGCCGGCGCTAACCAGGGCGGCCGCCGGAATGGTTAAAAGCCAGGCCACTAGCACTTCTTTGGCCACGCCCCAGCGGACCGCCGAAAACCGTTTGACCGAGCCTACGCCCATAATGGAGGTGGAAATCACATGGGTGGTGGAAATAGGCAGGCCTAAGAGGGAAGCGATGAAAATGACAATGGAAGCGGAAGTTTCGGCGGCAAAACCCTCCACCGGACGTATCTTGGTCATTTTCATGCCCATGGTTTTAATCACCTTTTTGCCGCCGTAAAAAGTGCCTAGCCCCATAATCAAGGAAGAAAACAAAATCACCCAAGTTGGCACTTCAAAACTGCCGATAAAGCCGCCGGCCAGCAGGCTGGCCGTGATAATGCCCATGGAGTTTTGGGTGTCGTTCATGCCGTGGGTTAAGGCCATAAAAGAGGCGGAGACCAGCTGCAATTTGCCAAACATTTTATTGACCAGTTTTACCTGGTGTTTTTTAAAAAGCCAAAAGATGGCGGCCAGGAGAAACAGTCCGATGAGAAAGCCAAAAATCGGCGAGGTGATCATGGCGATGACTATTTTTTTAAAAATCTGCAGCTTAAAGGCGCCAAAACCGTAAGCGACCAAACCGGCGCCGAAAATGCCGCCGATGATGCTATGGGTGATGCTGACCGGCAGGCCGGCGTGAGTGGCGTAAGCGGACCAGGCAATGGCGCCGATAATGGCGCTGACTAAGACGGCCGTGGTCATTAAATTTTCCGGCAAAAGCCCCTTGCCGATGGTCTTAGCCACTTCGGTGGAAATAAAAGCGCCGACGGTATTAAAAACGGCGGCGAGAATAATGGCTTTGGTCGGCGAAAGTACGCGGCTGGAGACCGTGGTGGCGATGGAGTTGGCGCAGTCATTGGCGCCGTTGTAAAAATCGTAAATCCAGGCTAAAAAGGTGATAATGATCACCAGCCATAAAGCCGTGGTCATAATTATTGAGATTTAACCAGAATATTTCCAACAACATTGCTGGCTTTTTGAAACTTGTCCACCACGTTTTCTAGGCCTTCGGCCAGAACTTTATGCTTGATAATCGTAACCGGGTCCTGGCTGTTTTGAAAAAGATTGCTCATGAAGCTTAAAAAAATGGTGTCGCCTTCGTCTTCTAGATGATGAATCGTGGAAATCAGCCGTCGCAGGTCTTCGGAATATTTTTGATTTTTAATTTTTTCCACCAGCTCCTGCATGGCCAGGCCGTCGGCTTTGATCAGACCGGCAAAATCCGCCAAAAATTTTTCCTGCGGCACAATCTGGTAAATAGCCAGGTTCTGGATGACGTCTTCCAGCTGGTCAATGATGTCATCCATTTCTTCGGCCAGAGTGTAAATGTCTTCGCGGTCAAACGGCGTCACAAAAGTTTTGTTAAGCTGGTTGACGATTTCGCGGGTGATCTCATCCGCTTCATGCTCAATTTCTACCGCCTTTTTTACAAAATCAGCGATATCCGCGCTTGTGGCCTTGGTCAGGCTTTCAAATAACGAGGCAATCTCCAGGACTTTCTGCCCTAAACCTTTAAATAACTCAAAAAAAATCGGCTGTTTGGGGGTTAAGAAGTTCAGTTTCATAGGCTGAATTTTAAATAATTGTTTTAATAGTATAAGACTTGGCCGGATTAAGCAAGTGAATAAATGGAGGGGTGATTAGTCAAAAGTCAAGAGTTAAGGGTTACGAGTTACCTGCCAGACTCGTTGTTGTGGCTGGCGGGCGCGCTTAATGTTACATGATTTGCTTGATTTTTAGGGTGAAAAGTGATAAGTTTTTAAGGCAAGAAACGGGGTCATTTAATGACCTTATTTTATTTATGGAAAATTATGTCTTTGTTTAACAATAAATATAGGATAGAATCCACCAGACTGCCGTTTTATGATTATTCAATGCCTGGTTATTATTTTGTGACCGTTTGTGTTCAGGGCGGACATTATTATTTTGGTCAGGTGGAAAATAAAAAAATGAAATTATCAAAGTTAGGACGCGCTGTTGGAAAATATTGGCAAGAGATACCCAAACATTTTCCTTTTGTTAAATTGGATGAATTTATGGTGATGCCGAACCATATTCACGGGATTATCATTATTATGAAAAAAACGCAACACGTAGAGACGCAAGATGCAAAAACGCAACACGTAGAGACGCAAGATGCAAAAACGCAACACGTAGAGACGCAAAATCTTGCGTCTCTACGACAAAAACGACAAAAACGTGTTGCGTTTTTACCGTATTGTTGTGCCGGACATCACCATAAATTCGGTCCACAATCCAGAAATTTGGGGTCAATTGTCCGCGGATTTAAAATCGGGGTAACAAAATACGCCCATCGTCAAAATATTGAATTTTTTTGGCAGGCCCGATTTTACGAACATATCATCAAAACCGACGAGGCCTTGCGTAATATCCGTGGATACATCAAGAATAATCCGCTCAATTGCGCGAGGGATAGGAATAAATTGGATTGATTTTTGCAGGGGAAAGTGGTAAATTTTAATCAATGTGGTTTTTCAAACGCAGAACAATTATTTTGCTTGTTTTAATTATTATCCTGTTTTTCGGCGTTGGCTATTTGCTTTTCACCAAAGTTTTTAATAACCAACAAATCGCCTGCACCATGGAAGCCAAAATCTGCCCTGACGGCTCTTACGTCGGCCGGAGCGGGCCGGACTGCGAATTTACCCCTTGTATAGTCCATAACTGGATAAAGTACGAAAACGCCGGGCTCGGTTTTAGTCTGGAATATCCCGCGGCCTTGACGGCCCAATATATCTCCACAGTCAGCTGGCCGCCAAAAGTAACGGTCAGCCAGGTCGATTTTATTTGCGAAGAAACTCCGGCTGAAAGCAGTTTGCCGGCAATAGTCAGCCGTCGTTTGGTTGATGACCGAGTTTATTGTGTCAGTGCCAACAGCGAAGGCGCGGCCGGCAGCGTTTACACGGAATATACATACAGGGCAGTCATTGATGATAAATTTGTCAGTTTGACTTTTACCCTGCGCTACCCGGAGTGCCTGAATTATGACGAGCCCCAAAAAACCGAGTGCCAGAATGAACGTGAGGCTTTTGATCTGGATGGTGTGGCAGATAGAATTATGCGGACTGTCAGTTTTGGCGGTTAAAGTCAGGCGGGCGCCTGGGAGGAAGTTAAGCGGGCGATTTTAAACTGCCAGGTTACCAGGTTAATGCAGGCACATTCCCTAACAGTCAGCGTGGAGCTTAAGGATGGCCGGACCTTGACCGCCGTTGAGCCCAAGATTGACGAAATTTTTAAAATCATTGATTCAGTTAAAGATAAATGTCCCAGCTTTCCCATGGGTACGGAGTAATCCTTGACTTTTTGTTTTTTGGAATTATAATTAGAAGTTCGTAGTTCGTTTTTTAATATATTCAGTAGTGACTGATCTTTAAACATAGGAGAGAAAACCATGGCAGTTCCACAACTTCCTGATTTTCCCGATGTGGTTTTCCGCTGTAAGTCCCGTTGGCAACCATTCAATTGTATCAACCAGAGTTATGAGTATCGTTGTAACAACGAGTCATCGTTGGAGGCTGTTTGTGGGGGTGACCACATCCGTTGCTGCGCCGATGAAAGGTGCCGCCGGCGAGCGGCCACAATGGCCAGACTCTGGAATAGTCGGTCTTAGCCATCGCCCTTTTAGAGCGATGGCATTTTTTTAGCCGGATATTCCTTGCTTTAGGCTTAATAGACCTGTTGCTTAATAAAAAGTTACCAAATTAGAATCTCCCTGGAGATTCTGGAATTAGCATTTCATCGTGAGATGATAATTCCAGAGTCCGCAGGCAATGAGCATTGTTTGGTCATCAAAAT
>Ga0208373_1002828_pt1 | contig 18214 bp, 16 predicted proteins | sample RifOxyC2_FD_184036 | JGI IMG/M metagenome (GOLD analysis project Ga0208373, IMG submission 184036) | Soil microbial communities from Rifle, Colorado - Rifle Oxygen_injection C2 (SPAdes) | ecosystem: Environmental > Terrestrial > Deep subsurface > Rock core/Sediment | place: Rifle, Colorado... | reverse complement strand
CCTTAGGGATTTTCGCCCCGATTACCGTATATTTACTAGGATTTTTTAAGAAATCAACAATTTCCACTAATTCTTCTTTTGCTTCTTTTGAACCAGCAACATCCTTAAATCCAACTTTTTTATCTTTTTCCTTATCAAAAATCCGCGCCCGACTATTACCAAAAGAAATAGCTTGATTATTACTATTCTGAGCATGCCGCATTAATAATAAAAGAAATCCAATTACTAAAATAAATGGAAAAACACTAATAAAAATTTCTTTCCAAAAAGTATTGCTATTATCGTCAATATTAATTTCAAGACCTTGTCTTTTAGCCAAAGGAATTTCATTTAAAATTTCCTGAACTGTCGCTTGATTTTCTCTTTGCGTATATTCTTTCTGACCGTCCTTTAGCAAAATTTCGATCCGATTATCATAAAAAGTCAAAGACGCTACCTCTCCACCCTGAGTTTGGCTTAAAAAACTAGAATAATTCACTTCAACAGAGGGCTCAATCTCAGTTTTTCGTGTAAGATTCAAATAAAGCGCGCTTAAGATAAAAGCGATAATAATAATATACAACAAATTAAAATTATATTTTTTCTCCTGATTTTTTTTGTCCTGCGCCATTTTTTAAAAAAATTTAATAATTTAATTCGGGTTTTTATTTTAACCAAAATTTAGAAAAAAGTAAAAGGCATCTTGAAAAAAGAAAAATAATATGTTAAAATCATCTGATGGCATTTTTATTTCTTAAAATTTTTTATATGTCACAAATTGACAAACTTCCACTAACCCAAAATCGTACTTCATCTTCACAAGAACGAAATTTACAAAAAGGAATAAAAGTAGCGCTAAACGAATCTCAATCTCTAGAAAAAAAAGAGTTTAATGAAAAATTAAAGCAAAAGATAGAAGCTCTTAAGGAAATTAGAAAGAGCCAAAAAGAAATGGAAAATGAAATAGAAACAGCGTCAAAAAATAAAAATCTAAGCAAAGAAGAATTAAGAAAACTGCAAGAAAAAGAATTAAAACTGTCGGAACAATTTAATAAAAAATATTGGGAAACATCTGTATCTGATTCAAAAGAATTTGCTCGTTTACACAATATTTTAGATACAAAGATTACAAAGCCAAAAAATTTAGATGGTCTTATTATAAATTTAAAACAACTTGCCAAAGAAGAAACTGACAAAAGTGCAAAAAAAGATTTCGCATTATTAATAGATTATCTACAAATAGTTTCAGAAGCAGGATTGCAAGATGATATTTCTGGACACTCAATAGATGATTTAGGAATAAAGTGGCGGAAAAATTTATTAGAGACAAATGAATCCTGGCAATTTTGCAAACATAATTATGAATTATATAAAAAGCAATGTTCAGATAACAAAACTCCAGGAAATCAAACAGAAACTGATTCCGTACTTACTGCATATAATAGATTATTTACAAAATTCGAAGAAATATTCCAAGAATCAGTTGTTTTGCATCATAGCCAAGATAAAAAAGCTGTCGTAGGAATTGTAAGTAAATATAAGGAACTTTTAAAAGAAGAATCTAATATATATAAAAAATTTGAATCAGAAGATACTTGGAAGAGGAATGAGTTACTTGATCCCCAAACATGGACTGGCGAAATATTTACACAATTTGCTCCATTTAGACAGTCTGATCTTTTCCATCAATTTCAAAAAGAAAAAGGTGAAACGAATTTAGAAGACTTTATAAATTGGTTAGAAAAATAGAATTTCATCAAAAATTCATTTTCGGTTCATGAAAAATTCAGAATTGGATGGGAAAATATAAATGATACTAAATTATATAATTTTTCCATACGAATTTACCAAATAGACAATCTATTAGATTAAAAGGATTTAATTATTCACAATCAGGATATTATTTCATAACATTATGCGCCAAAAATCGAAAAAACATTTTTGGAAACATATTAAATGAAAAAATGCATCTAAATCAATTTGGACAAATAATCCAAAAAGAATGGGAAAATACTCCAAATATAAGAAAAGAAATAATTTTAGACGAATTTATAATCATGCCAGATCATATTCATGGAATAATAAAAATAAATAATAATAGTACGGGCGTATGGCAATACGCAACGGAATACGCCCCAACATTTTTTAAATCCACATCAAAAACCTTAGGGGCATTTATCAGAGGATTTAAAGGAACAACTACTAAACAAATCAATTTAATTAGAAACACTCCAAATTTTCCTTTATGGCAAAGAAATTATTATGAAAGAATAATCAGAAATGAAAATGCCTTAAATAATATTCGCAATTATATCAAAAATAATCCAAAAAATTGGGGAAAATGATCAAAATCTATTTAAATTAATTATCTCTAACAATTCCAGTCTTTCCTTCCACCAAAATCATTTGACCTGGTCCAAATTCTTTTTTCACATTTCCTTTCCCGGAATTCAATACTTTTAGAATCTGTTCCATGTGCTTAGAGGTAAAATAATAGGTCGATCCATGCGCTTTTTTATATAAATCAATCAAAAAAGCCTTTTGAAGAGCAAGATGTAATGCTCGAAATTCTACAATATTAAATTTAATCTCTCCCTTTACAAAAACAGCTAAAGGGATTTGTCGCTCAATCAAATCCTTAATTTCTCTTAAATTTTCTAAATTCTCCCAAAAACTTTTTTCTAAATTCGGATTAATTTTTTTCAATTCAGGAATAACTTTCAAACGTAATCTATTTCTTGCATATTTCTCATCAAAATTCGTATAGTCATTATAAAATTTTAAATCATTTTCTGTAGCATATTTCAAAATTTCCTTCTTATTTATATGTAAAAACGGTCGAAAAATATCATTTCCGCAAATATTCATTCCAGTTAAACCATTTAATCCTGCTCCCCGCACAAAATTCAATAAAACCGTCTCCAAATTATCATTCAAATGATGTGCGGTAACAACATATTTAGCCTTATATTTTCTCAAAAGTTTCCCGAAAAACTCATACCTTTTCTCACGGCATTTGGCCTCCAAATTTGGAACGCAATTTTTCTTTTGTAGCGAATCTAAATCTAGTTTCTTAAATTCAAATTGTAATCCAAACTTTTTCGCATACCATTTTACTAATTCCTCATCCGCATCACTCTCTTTTCCTCGTAATCCATGATTTACATGCGCAATAACCAATTTCAGAGGTGTTTTTTTTACAAATTTAACCAAAATATCTAATAAAACAACTGAATCAACTCCGCCAGAAACACCCACAATTAAAACATCGTCCTTTTTTACAAATTTATCCAAAATTTGAAAAACTTTTTCCTCCATAAATATTTTTAAATTTAAAATTTAAAATTCCAGCCCGAAGTTCTGGCGAGTAAAATTTCCTGATCATCATCTTTCGCCATTTTATTTCTCATAATTTTTCCGCATTTCTGACATTCATGCACCAAAATATAACCTTTTTTACCAGAATAATCCAAATTTTTAACTTTCATTAACCCTTCACATTTGCTTAAACGATCACCTGGAACTTCATCATCAACATGCAAACTATAAAGACATTTCACGCAATGATTTCTAAGTCCGCCTTTTAATGGGACATTTTCAAAACTACAATTTTTACATATAAATCCTGTATTTCTTCCTTGCGCAATAAAATTTCTTTTGATTTTCATTTTTAAATAAGGTATAATAATTAGATTTTCACAAATTTCTTTTAACTTTTTACTAAAATTACTATGGAAAACAAAGAACGTATTTACGGACAAGGTCTAAGCTTAATTGCTATTGTCCTTATTGGCATCCTTATAATAACCATATTATTCGGTGCTTATCTAGCTTTACATAAAAATTCATTAAATAAAACAAAAACTGAAGGAGAAACCAAATTAACTGAAATACAAAATGAAATTAGTAAATTAGAAGAACAAAAACTACCGATTTTAGTACATGCCAGCGAACTTCAAAAACAAAATGAACAAAGCATCCAATGGTCAAAAGTTGTAGAGAATTTAAACAAAGCGACTCCAAAAGATGTATTTATTAAATCCTATAACGGCCACAAATCAGGACAAATTTTCATTGCGGCTGAAGCACAAACAATTAAAAAGATCAGCGAACTTATTGACATTTTGGCGGTAAAAGATTTCTTAAATGAAGTATTCGTTCCCAGCATAACAAAAGGAACAAATGAAAAAGGAGCGGTAGAATACAGCTTCAATCTAGAGCTTGACTACGCCAAAGTAGCACAAGAATAAAAAAACAAAAGCGTCCGCAGGACAACTTTAATTCATAATTCATAATTACTAATTCATAATTCTAAAAACTATGTCTTCAAAATCAACTTCAAATTTAGTATCAGGGATTATCCTGATCGTCCTCATTGTTATTTTCATTGCTATTATTAATCCTTTAAGAAACGATATATCTGAAATCAAACAAGGATTAGCAACTATTGAAAATGAAATTAACACAAATCAAGAAGAACTTGATAATTTAAATGCTTTAAACAAGGATCTGCCAAAAGACAGCGTTAATAGAACAAAATTGATGAAAGTTGCGCCAGAAGGATTAAGCCAATCTGACTTAATCAAAGATTTAAACGATATTGCTGTAAAAAATGGCATTACCCTCCATGCTATAAATTTTGACAAACAAGGAGAAAATGAAAGTATAAAAGGTCTCAATACCATTTCTATTTCAGCAAGTTTTTCAGGAACATACGATGATTTAACTAAATTCTTGCAAGGAATTGAATTAAGTCAAAGAATTATCACTGTAAAATCAATTAATTTGCAAAAAGAAGAAAATACAGATAAAAGCCCGATCACTTTTACTCTTTCTCTTGAGACTTACTATCAATAATTGAAAATTTAAATCTAAAATTTAAAATTTAAAATTTAAAAAATGGACCCAATTCTAGAAAAATTCAACTTAAATAACGAAGAAAACAAAGAAGAAATTGTGTATGGAGTTTATGACAATCGCAAAACAAATATTTTTACAAGAATAAATGATTTTTTGATCGACCATTCAAAAATTAGCATAAAAGATAAATCATACTTCTTTCATTTGCTTGCAGTCATGGTTGATTCAGGACTTCCGCTTGTCAGATCGCTAAAAGTTCTTGTTGATAGAACCGAAAACATACATTTGAAACGAGTTATTAACACCATTCAATATAATATGGAAAACAAAGGGCAAACTCTTGCCCAATCCATGCAAAAATTCCCAGATGTTTTTGATGAATCTGAAATTGGAATCGTAAAATCAGGAGAAGAAACAGGCAAATTAGACCAAATGCTTTTTAAATTGGCAAAACAATTAGAAAGATCTTACGAACTTAAATTAAAAATTAAAGGCGCGATGGTTTATCCACTTACGGTTGTAATAGCTCTAATTCTTGCCGGTATAATTGTAATGATATTCGTAATCCCAAAACTTAAATCTTTTTTCACAGAAAATAGTATAGATTTGCCTTTACCAACACAAATTTTAATAAATACCAGCAATTTTATGGGAAGCTATTGGTGGGCGGTACTACTCGTAATTATCGCTTTTTCACTTATCACAAATTTCTATATCAATACCGAACACGGTAAATTCAAATGGCATTATTATTTGCTAAAAACTCCTTTAATTGGACCGCTAATCGTAAAACTTTCTATTGTCAAATTTGTTAGATTTCTTGAAGTGCTTATTGCTTCAGGACTGCCAATAACAAAAGTTTTAAAAATTTGCGCAGACAGTATAGGCAACACCGTTTATCAGAAAAAACTTTATTCAACCGCAGAACACGTTCAGCAAGGTGAAAAAATTTCAGATAATCTTGAAAATGCTACTTTAATTTTTCCTAAAACCTTAGTCGAGATGCTTCGAGTGGGTGAGAACTCAGCCGCAATTGATACTGCTTCAGCCAAAATGGCCGATCATTTTGAAAGAGAAATCGAACATGATTTAAAAAACATTATTACAATTTTGGAACCGTCCATGATTGTTTTGATAGGATTTATAGTCGTTTTCATGGCGTTTGCCATCATGGCTCCAATCTTCAATCTAAGTTCAATTAGTTAAAAAGTCGGTAGTCATTAATAAATGAATAATACAAAATTTAAAATTCCAGCTCGAAGTCCTGACGGGCAAAATTTAAAATTTCGCAAAGCGAAAAGCGCTTTTACCATAATAGAAATCCTAATTGTTATTACCATAATTGGCATCCTAACTGCTGTTTTTCTTGGTAGTTACGGAGGAACTATTGAGCATGCCAAAGTAGAAAGCTCAGCTCAGGAGATAAAAAGCGTGCTTGAGTCATTAAAAATCAAAGCCAACAGCGGTATTTTTGAAGGAGAACAAGAATCTGCAATAAATAATAATGTAGCTTTATGCTACGGAATGAGTTTTGATCAAATGCAAGGAGAAGTTATGACTTTTACAACTCCTTTTAATCATGAAGAACAAAAATGCAGTTATGAAAAATCAAATTTAGCTACTGTAGAAATTCAAAAAAGTGTTCAAATCGCTCAAATAAGTGATCTTCAACTCAATGATATAAATATTTATTTCTTCCCTCCACGCGGAGAGATAAATTTAACCTATTCAAACGAAAATATTGAATATAAAAATAAATTAATCATAACTTTAAATCACAAAAACTATCCAGATTTCACAAAAACATTAAACATTGACGCTGTTACTGGCAGAATCGAAGTAAAATAAAATTCATCCAAATAATTTCTGATACAAAATCCCCCCATATCGCTTCAAAAATTCTCGATAGCTTTTTTGAAAACCAATAATTTTCCGCTCCAGATCCAAAACATCATTAAGACTTATATCATTAATCATCCTAATCAAACTCAACGCTCCAGAAAAAACATTTGTTCCTTTTAAAGGGATTAAACGTGCAAATAAAAAATTGCCTTTTTCAAATAAATAACTGCCTTTTACTTCAGAAATAAAAAAAATTTCCTCAGTAAAAATATCTTTTACTTCAAATCCAAAATCTCTTTTTATGTCTAAAACCTCAAAACAAGACCGATAACTTTTTTGAATACCAATCAAATATGCAAGTTCTCCCTGCGTTAAATGATCTTCATGCTCTAAAATATAAGTTTCCACCACCGTTTTACCGTCAAAAATAGGTATATCATACCAAAGCCATTCCCAAAAAAATTCTTCTTGATCATCACTTAAATATTCATCATCCATTTGCAATTCAGAAACACCGAAAAATTCGTCCAAATATTCATCTAAATCAATATCATCAGTAATAGGATAAGCAAAATCAGCGATTTTATTAATCAGCATATTATACGCAGAGATCGTATCGGCTGGGAATAAATTTTGCGAATTCATATAATATTAGTTATAGGACTTAATTAAACTACTTCTGCGCACAAAAAGTGTCAATGAGAAATAAGAGGAAATTTGCAATAAACAATAAAAAAATTATAATAGACTTACCGCATAATAATTTTCGTAAATAAATCACCTAAAAAACTCCTTCAAACATGCTCATCCTCATCTTTGGGATCTTTGTTACTTTCATTGCGATAATTTTTATCATCACCGGAATAACCAATATTTTAACTCTTATTCCCTATGTGCCAACTAAGCACGAATACATAAAAAACGTTTTAAAAAACTTAAAACTTAAAACTAAAAATCAAACACTTTATGATCTTGGTTGTGGCGACAGCCGAGTCCTTTTTATTGCCGAAAGTTTAGGATTCAAAGCTATCGGATATGAAAATTCTTTAGCTCCATTCCTTTATGGATATATCAAAAAATCACTTATCAAATCAAAAATAGATATCAAATTCCAATCTTTTTTCAAAGCAAATTTAAAAAAAGCCGATATAATTTTTGTTTATTTACTACCTTTTATCTTCACTCGTTTAGCTCCAAAAATAAAAAAGGAATGTCGCAAAGGCACCAAAATAATTAGCATCGGCTTCCAAATTCCAACTTTAAATTTAATTAAATTTAGAAAAAGAAACGAAGAAAAAAGATGGCCTTCAGTATATTATTATGAGATTTAAAAATTTGACAAAAATTTAAAATTACTTTTTAATTAAATCTAAAATTTAAAAAGTTTTTTAATGGATTCTGATATTTTAAATACCAATCTTTTAGAAGATGAAACCTTTATACAAGATTTAATAAGAGCATATGAACTAAAATTTCAAAGATTAATTGAAATAGAAACAAAAGCATTTAATTGTAGATTAGATATATCTAAAAATACGCTTAACATAGAAAAAACCATAAGAGAAGCTTTAAAAATTGTCGCCTTAATGCAAGTACAATCCGAAGAAGATACTATATTACAAATAAAGGCTTTTTTAAGAATTATTAATGATCAAATCCAAAGAATCATTTTTCGCTATCATAGTCAAGTTGGCGATAAAATGACTACATTGCAACACCTATCTATCACAGATCCTCTCACTAAAATATTAAATAGGAATGGATTAATGAGAGTTTTGAGAAATAAACTTGTAATACATGAAAATGGAAAAAGAGAAAAAAAAGAAACAGAACGCTCTATTTGTATAATTATGATCGACATTGATCATTTTAAAAATATAAATGATACACATGGCCATTTAGCCGGTGATTACATCTTAGAACAATTAGCTAGAATTTTAGAAGAAAGATTTAGAATAGGAGTTGATGCGATTGGAAGATTTGGCGGAGAAGAATTTATGATTGTATTCGAAGGTAACAAAGAAGATGCCGAAACAGCAACGGAACGTTTTCGTAAAACCATCGAAGATCATACTTTTTTATATAAAAATCCTAAAAATGAAATAATTTCTATAAGAATTACTGTGAGTATTGGTATTAGCGATAATAAAAATTCTGTAGATCCTAATATTATAATCGAAACTAGTGATCAAGCCTTATATACATCAAAAGAAAATGGCAGGAATCAAATCACTTACCGAGCAACTCAAAATTAAATTTCCATATTTCTTTCTTTTTGTCTATATATAAAATTTGACGTTCTTTAAACGTTTTGATAAATTAATATGAACAGATCGAGAAAGATTAAAAAAAATATAAAAACAAAAAAGTTCTTTTACATTTTCGTTTCTGCAAAGCACAAAAGCAATAGGGTTCTTCTCTTAAAAAAAACAAGAATCTTCTCTCCCGATAAACACAAAAATGGAGATCGTTGCGGTAAGCTCGTGGGCTTACTCACATCTCTTAAAACTTTTCTTTTTGAGGGAAGTCTCTTAATCCGAGAAAAAAGGACTCTATTGCTTTTCTGCTTTGTGATATGGAAAAAGAAGTGACGATCTTTTTCCCACACAAAACTTGTCTGTTCCATTCCATAAACCTATTTATTTAATTTATGTAGAGTGGATATTCCCAGACAGTCCTTGGACGGACTAAAAACCTCATCCAAAACAAGGCAGAGAAATTAAACAAGAAATCGCGTCATTCTTGTAAAAACAAATATCCAAACAAAAACCTCAGCATATTACAAATATATATTAATTGCTGATAGGGTTTGGATTCAAAAAGCCCCTCTTAAAAAAAGGGGCTTTTTCCATTTCCAAAAAAAATCTGCTATCATCATAACGCACAATGAAAAACGCATAACTCGTAACAACAACATGGTTCTGAAAACCTTCCAAAACGTTCCAATTTTCATTAACGAAACCATAAATTTTATTGTTGAACTTTCTAAAACTGAAAAGATTTCTCGTATTGGTTTGAGCGGGGGCACAACTCCTAAACCAATTTATGAAAAACTAGCTAGAAATACTGAAATTAATTTCAGAAATATTGAATTTTATCAAGTTGATGAAAGATATATCGACAAGAATCATCCTGATTCAAATTATAAAATGATCTTTGAATCGCTTATCGCTCCTATCGCACCTAAACTCAAAGAGTTTTATTATTTCGATACCACTTTAGAAATTACTGACTGTTTAGAAAAATATGAAAAAATTTTAAAACAAATTCCTCAGCAAAGTTTTGATTTAATAATTCTTGGAATAGGTAAAGATGGTCATACAGCGTCGCTATTCCCTAATTCTAAAATGTTAGCTGAAACCGAAAAATTAACTGCACATACGCAAACACAAAAATTTGCCGTAAAAGATAGACTAACAATTACTTTCCCTATGATTATGAAAAGTAAAAATTTACTCCTGCTACTACAAGGCAAAGACAAAAAGAAAACGCTTGACGCTTTTCTGAATTCAAATAAAACTACAAATGAATTCCCAGCAAAAAAACTTCTAGAACATAATAATTTACAAGTGTTTTATTGCGAAGCCTAAATATTTAAGAATGGATCAAAAATTTCCAAAAATCTCCTGCGCCATCATCAACTATAATGGTGAAAAATTCATTAATCGCTGTCTTAAAAGCTTAATTGAGCAAGATTATTCAAATTTCGAAATTATTTTTATTGATAATGTTTCAACTGACAATTCCGTAAATTTCATAAAAGAAAATTTTCCACAAATAAAAATTATTGAGAATGCAAAGAATATCGGCTATACAGGCGGAGCTAATCAAGCAATAGAAATTACTGATGGAAAATATTTAATGATCTTGAATCCTGATATTGTTTATGAGCCAGATTATTTATCAAAATGTGTTCAAAAACTCGAAGAATGTTCAAAAATCGGTGTTATTGGCGGAAAATTATTAAAATATGATTTTGAAAATAACAAAAAAATAAATTTAATAGATTCAATCGGACTTTATTGTTTTAAAAATCGAAGAATTATCGATCGCGGACAAGGATATGAAGACAAAGGTCAATATAATCAAGAAGAAAGAGTTTTTGGCATTTCTGGAGCCAGCCCAATTTATCGAAGAGAAGCTTTACTTGATATCAAAATTTATAATGAAATTTTTGACGAAGATTTTTTTATGTATAAAGAAGATATTGATATTTCTTGGAGATTAAATTTACGAGGCTGGATTTGTTATTATTTTCCAAAAGCGCTTGCTTATCACGGTCGAGGCACGGGAGTTTTGAAGCGCGCTAATCATTTAGAAGTTCTGAAACATAGACAAAAAGTCTCCAAACTCGCCAAACAACTTTCATACAAAAATCAACGTTTAATGCAGATAAAAAATGAGATTTGGCCGAGCTTTTTGCTTGATTTTATTTATATTATTCCAAAAGAAATTTTGGCTTTAGGATATATTGTACTTAGAGAGCCTTATGTATTAAAATCTGTAATGGAATTAATTTTAAAAATCCCAAAAGCCTTGAAAAAAAGAAAATGGATTATGGAAAATAGAAAAATTGACTGGAGACAAATGCATTATTTTTTGGGAAGAGCAAAAAAATAATTTAAAATTCATAATTTACAAAGTGAAATCTTTAATCCGCTTTATCGATCAGAAAGGTCTGTCTGTGGTTGCTTTGATTTTGTCAGACGCGTTTTGGTATTTTTTAAGTTTCACAATCGCTTATTATCTTCGGGGAATTTTATTGGTTGATAAATTAAAATTCTCTCCCCTTCAGCATTTTTCAGTATATTTCAAGATCGTTCCAATTATTCTTATTTTAATAATTATTGTTTTTTATTTTTACGGACTTTACGAGAAACAAAATCGCATTACCGCGGTTAATGAAATTATCTTAATTATTAAAGCTACAACTTTCTGCCTACTTCTCATTATGGCTGGATCGTTTTTGCAAAAATATGATTATTCTAGAATTTTAATTATTTTATTTTGGATTTTTAGTGTGATTTTCATGAATTGCGGTCGATTTTTTATAAGAAAATTTCAAAGATATTTATATAAAAAAAATGTTGGGATAAAAAGAATTTTAATTATCGGCGCTGGCAAATGGGGTAGAAAAGTAGCAGAAAACATCTCTGAATATCATGATTTTGGATATAAAATCATCGGCTTTATGGACGACAAAATGCAACCAAAGAACAGTGAATATGAATTTTTTGGCAATACGACAAATATTTTAAAAATTTTAAAACAGCACAAAATTAATTATGTCTATATTGCCGATCCAGCTATGTCTCATGAAAATATTTTAAATCTGATCTATCAATGCGAAAATACCAAAGTAAGATTCAAAGTCGCTTCTGATCTATTTGAAATAGTTACCGGCGGCATTAATTTAAACGAAATCGAAGGCATGCCAACGCTTAATTTAGATGAAAATCAAAACACACAAATTATATATAAATTTTTCAAAAAAATTATGGATTTATCTTTAAGTATTATTGCTCTGCTGTTAACATCTCCGTTATTTATAATTATTATTTTTATAATTAGAGTAACCACCAAAGAACCAGCGATATTTATTCAAAAGCGTGTTGGACAAAATAATGAAGTATTCAAAATGTATAAATTCAGAACGATGTATAAAGATGCTGACGAGAACACTTACGCGCCAAAAAAACCTAATGATCAAAGAATTACAAAAGTCGGCAGATTTCTAAGAAAAACCAGTTTAGACGAGCTACCGCAACTTATTAATGTCATTAGAGGAGAAATGTCTTTAGTGGGACCTCGTCCTGAAATGCCATTTATTGTCGCCAAATATAAAGATTGGCAAAAAAAACGTTTGGAAGTAAAACCGGGCATTACTGGGCTTTGGCAAATTTTGGGAAGAAAAGATTTGCCTTTACATGAAAATCTTGAATATGACTTTTACTATATAAAAAATCAATCAATCCTTCTAGATATCGTAATTTTGCTTAAAACAATAAGTACGGTAATATTTCAAAAAGGAGCGTATTGAGAATTATAAATTATAAATTATAAATTTTGGGTAAAAAAAAACATCATCGAAAATCTGATCAGGAAATACAAAATCCAGTCATATCCAAAAAATTATTTTGGTATGATCAATTAAATATTACTCTAATTTTTATCTTAATTACCTCCTTAGTTTTTACTCATAGCATTAAATTTTATTCAATTTTTACATCTACCAAGCTTTTTTCTCTCAGAATCATCACTTTGATCATTTTGCTCTTAACAGGATATAAATTTTTCAAAGAAAAACAAATTAATTTATCTACACCAAAATTTTATTTAGGACTTTTAGGCTATGGATTTGTCTGCGTTTTAAATACCATCATCTCTATAAATACATATACCAGTTTATTTGGTCAGCCTGATCAATATTTAGGGCTTTTTACCGTGTTAAATTTTATCTTAATTGCTTTTTTAACTGCTCAAATTTTAAATACAAAAAACCTACAAACAATTTTTATTAAATATTTTATCAGTATAGGATTTATCAGCGCTATTTATGGATTTCTTCAATATCATCAGTTTATCGGCGATCCAAGCATGTGGGATCAGGATCCAACCCTGAGAGTCTTCGGCACTTTTGGTCATTCAAATCATTTTGCCGCATTTTTAGGCATGAATATTATGCTGAGTTTAGGCATATTTTTTTATACAAAAAATTTTTATTGGAAAGTTTTTGCAGCAGCCGGCGTTTTAATTTCTTTTATTACCTTAAGCTATACTGCAAGTAGAGGCGGACTTTTCGCGGTTTTATTTTCTCTTTTATTTTTTGGATTAATATTTTTTCATCTAATTTACAAAAATTTTAAAACTAAATATGAAATAAAAAATTTAAAGTCTTCTCTGAAATTTATTTGGCAAAAATATCATAGGACTTCAATGTCACTACTAACTTCTTTAATAATTTTTGTCATTATTATCGTTTCTAGTTCCCCTCTCATAATAAATAAATTTCAAAATTCATATATATTTCAAAGATTCGAGGCTCTTAACCAAACCTTTAATCAAGGCCTAATACCAGATCGTGTTAGTTGGTGGCTTTCTATGTTTGCAATGATAAAAGACAGCCCAATTTATGGTCACGGCTTATCAACTTTTAAGGATAGATATAATGCTTATCGCCGACTTGATTATAGAAATATAGATGATTTGCAATACGAAGTTACTCCAGAAAGCGGGCACATGGAATATTTAAGCATATTTGCAACTCAAGGAGTTATCGGGCTCACTACTTATTTAATTCCAATAATCTTTGTATTTTATTTAGCTCTTAAAAAATTTAAAGAAGAAAATTTAACAAAAGAACATTTCTTGCTTTTAGGATTGCTTTCAGCGTTAATGGTCTATTTAACGCAAGTTTTAATCAGCTTCGGGGTCGTTGACATTTGGTCAATGTTTTTTATCTTACTTGGCTTTACGGCAATTTTTATCAACACAGAATTAAAAAAAGAAATCAAATTTGGAAATGCAACAACTTGGGCAATATTCTTAATAATAATTTTAATATTTGTGTTCGGAACAAAATTTTCTATTACTCAAATCAAAGTTGAATTCTGGAGGCGACAAACAGTTTCAGCTGAAACGGCAAAAGTTTATAACCACGCCATAGAATCATATGAAAAAATTTTAGAACTTGAAAATAAAAATGCTTTCTATCATGCTGATTATGGCGATTTTTTATTCCGATTGGCGAATTTAAATGAATATCAAAGTCAAAAAGAAGAATTATTAAAACAAGCAATTTCGCATTATGATCAAGCTATTGCTTTAAATCCTTGGCAACCTCACTTTTTTGCCAATCTAGGCTTAAGCGCGATTCATTTAGCAAAATTTTATACAGAATTAAAAAGTAATCAGGAATTAACAGGACAATATTTACAAATTACAATTAAAGCCTATGAACAAGCGATTAAAAACGGACCAAATAATCCTTTGCATTTATATAATTTAATGAAGGTTTACGCTCTCGTTAGTCAATTTGATAAATTCTATCAAACTGGAGATGAAATTTTAACAATGCGAAAAGACTACAAAGATACTTTGGATTTATTGATCGAAGTAGCGAAATTTAATAAAGATTTAGAAAAAGCTGAGTATTATGAAACGATGAAATAACAACATATTAAACTTTTTACTTTTTACTTTTTTCTCCCTTGTCTTTCTCCTCCGAATACCAAAAACTCAATCCAAATCAAAAACTCGCAGTTGATGCAATTGAAGGTCCTGTGATGGTCATTGCCGGACCCGGAACTGGTAAAACTCAAGTATTGGCTTTACGCATCGCTAACATTTTGAAACAAACGCAAACCAATCCAGGCAATATTCTAGCTTTAACTTTTACTGAGAGCGGAACAATAGCTATGAAAAAAAGATTAGCGGAAATTATCGGTAATACTGCTTATTTTGTGCCAATTTATACTTTTCACGGATTTTGTAATCAAATTATTAAAGAATATCCAGATAAATTTATTGATTTACGGCATTCTTCAAGTGATGAAAACGGAGAATGGAATTTTACCGAGCTTCAGGCATTATCTGATATTGAAAAACTGGAAATTTTTGAAAAAATTATTGACAACTTAAATTTAAAAGAATTAAGACCAATAAAAGCTCCTTATTACTACCTTCATGCCGCTGGGAAAAATATTCAAAATTTAAAAAGGGAAGGTTTTTCTGTAAAAGATTTTGAAGAAATTTTAATTCAAGAACAAAAAAATTTAGAAAATCTGCCAAAAATAAATGAAAAAACTAATAAACCTTTAGCCGCCTATTTACAAAAAGAAAAACAACTGGCTAAGAACTTGGAACTTTTAGAAATTTATCAATCTTATCAAAATGAACTTGGCGCTCGCGGAAGATTTGATTATGAAGATATGATTCTTTTTGTAATTAAAAAATTAATTAAGGACGCGGAACTATTATCTTTTTTACAAGAAAGATTTCAATATATTTTGATTGACGAATATCAAGATACTAATAATGCGCAAAATGAACTTATTACTTTGATCATGAGTTTTTATGAAACTCCCAATCTTTTTGTAGTTGGTGATGAAGATCAATCAATTTATAGGTTCCAAGGAGCAAATTTAGAAAATTTTTTATATCTGCATAAACTTTATCCTAATTTACAATATATTGTTTTGGATGAGAATTATCGATCCAGCACGAAAATTTTGGATACGGCAAAAACTTTGATTAGCAATAACAATCAGCGCGTAGAAAAAGTGTTAGCTAATATTGAAAAGAAATTTTTAGCAAAAGGTGAATTTAAAAATGAAAAATTTATTCCAAAAATCATTTATGCAAAAAACGACAGCAGTGAAAAATTTTTTATTATTCAAGAAATTCAGAAACTGCAAAAAGAAGGTGTGAATTTATCAGAAATTGCTGTTTTTTGCAGAAGGAACAGTGATGTTTTTGAAATGGAAGAACTTTGCAAAAGAGCAAATATAGATTATCAGCTCGAAGGCGGAATTGATATTTTACAAGATAACGAAATTAAAAAACTAATTAAATTATTCAAATTAATTGCGAATTTGGAAGAAGATAATTTTTTATTTTTTGAGGTTTTGAATTTTGATTTTTTAAATTTACCTATCAATGAAGTTTTTGAAGTAATTAGCAATGATTTAAGCCAAGTCAAAAATTTGTTAAAGTTAATAAAAGAAGAAAAAGACGCTCCGCAACTGACATTATTTGAAAATAACTCCTCACTAGAAAAGGGAAATGTTCGCAGAACAAAAGAATTTGACGCTATCACGACTTTTTTAAAAAAACTAATTTTTTGGCAAAACCTATCAGCCAATCGCACCCTTTCTGAATTTTTCGAAATTATCGTCAAAGAAAGCGGATTCTTAGATTTTATTTTAGAAAAAGACAATCAAGTTGAACTTCTAATGCGACTAAATTCTTTATTTGAATTTGTAAAAGATATCAATCGCTCGGAGCACGAGATTAATCTAAAAAATTTCATTGAACGCTTGGGAACCATGCGAAAATATCAATTAACACTGCGGGAAAGGACTTTTTATCACAAAGATCAAGCCGTAAGATTAATGACCGCCCATAAAGCCAAAGGCCTCGAATTTGAACACGTTTTTATCTATAAATGCATAGATACCGTCTGGGGAAACAACAGCGTAAGAGAATTAATCCAGTTACCAGATCTAAATATCTACCACAAATTAAAAAATAAAGAAAATTATAGTAATAACGAATCACGAAATATAGAAGATGAACGTCGCCTTTTCTATGTAGCTATCACTAGAGCTAAAAAATCTCTCCACCTCACTTATTCTGAAAAATATATCCAAAACGATTATGAAAAATTCGCCGTTCCTTCCCTGTTCTTAAACGAGATTGAGAATCTTTGCGAAAAAGAAAATATTTCCGAGATTGAAAACGAAATTTTGGAAAAACTAAAATTAAATTTAAAAGACAAAATTGAAAATAACAAAGATAAATCAATTCAAGAATTTGCCAAAGATAAAATCGATAAATTCACTTTAAGCGTTACCGCTTTAAATACTTACCTGCTTTGTCCAAGAAAATTTTTCTATAATAATATCTTAAGACTACCTCGAGCCAAACCAAGTTATATGGCATTTGGAACAGCCGTACACAAAGCTTTAGAAATATTTTTTAAAGAATTTCAAAAAACCAATTTTTTACCGGATTTAAAACTTTTAACCGAAACTTTTGAAAAAGCGATTCAAAAAGAAACCTTAACGCTAGAAGAAAAAAATAGATGGACCAAAAAAGGCAAAGAAATTTTAACCACTTATTTTGAAAACTATAAAAATGAATTTAAAAAACCAATATTTTTGGAAAAATTCTTAAAAACTTATTTGGAAGATATCGCGATTTCAGGGAAATTAGATAAGATTGAATATCTTGACGCTGAAAAAAGGACTATTAAAGTCATTGATTACAAAACTGGCAATCAAAAAACTAGAAATGAAATTGAAGGCCTGACTCAAAACGCCACCGGTGATTTAAAAAGGCAAATTATTTTTTATAAATTATTAACTGATTTAACACCAGGATTTTTATTTGATACCAAACAATGCGAATTTGATTTTATCGAACCAAAAAACAATAAATTTCGTAAAGAAAGCTTTGAAATAAAAATTGAAGAAATAGAGGAATTAAAAATCTTAATTAAAGAAACGATTGTAAAAATCAGAAATTTAGAATTTTTAAAGACACAAGATGTATCAAAGTGTCAGACCTGTGAATTTAAAAACATTTGCAAAAGATAATTAAAAAATATAGAATAAAATCTTGCAAGTTTACCAAAAACATGATAAGATACTATGAAACACTTTTTACATATATAGTGTTTTCATATATATACTACTCCGCTTTTAAATTTTAAAATTAAGTAGTATATGCTCCGAAGCTTAATTATTTATTTTATAAGGTAAATAAACAATATTATAAAGCTACGTAGCATTATACAATTTTAAATTATTAA
>Ga0208373_1002827_pt1 | contig 18223 bp, 22 predicted proteins | sample RifOxyC2_FD_184036 | JGI IMG/M metagenome (GOLD analysis project Ga0208373, IMG submission 184036) | Soil microbial communities from Rifle, Colorado - Rifle Oxygen_injection C2 (SPAdes) | ecosystem: Environmental > Terrestrial > Deep subsurface > Rock core/Sediment | place: Rifle, Colorado... | reverse complement strand
TATAATAATCCTAATTTAAAAAATAAATTTAATTAATAAAATATTTTAATTTTATTATATTATATATTTATATTTTATTTTTTTATTTATTTATAACTAAAATTAGCAATATAATATAATATAAAATTTATTTTATAATGTCCAAATAATAAAACATACTATACTATTAAATTTATACATGTTTATTTATAATGAGCAAAAAATTGGTTAACCTCGTCTGACTGCGGCCACACAAGCGCTTTTCCTCATACAATGTGTAAGAGAAAATAATTCGAATATAAAACTTTGTTTACTTGAAGTCATTAATAAAGGCGTACACATCCGTGTACGCCTTTTTTGTTTTTATCAAAATAAATCCGCTTTATTTTACTTCATAGACCAAAGTCACCTCGACCTTGATCTCGTTCTGGCCGGGCTGGATTTCCGGGCTGGCCAGGGCCTCTTCGTTCATGGCTTTCGCTTCCAGCCGGATATTCGAATAATCGAGCGGGCTGGGGGCGGGAAGAGAAGCGCTTTCGTAAAAACCCTTGATCTCCCCGAGCTTCATGCCGGTTTGCTCCGCGATCGATACTGCCTTCTCCTTGGCTTTTTCTATCGCTAATTCCCGGGCCTGGTTTTTTAGATCGAATTCGTCATCGATCGTAAAGGCGATATTACCGATCTGATTCGCGCCCTGTTCGGTCGTCCGCGCGATCACGTCCCCGATCTTCTTAAGGTCCCTGATCTTCAGCGTAATATTCTGCGTGACCTCATAGCCGGTCAGAAACTGGCCCCTGGCCTCCGTCCAATTATAGATCGGGTTTAAGCTGTAGCCGGAGGTCTTTATGTCCTTTTCTTCCACCCCGAGCGCTTTTACCGTCTCCACGATCTTGTTCATCTTCTCCGTAGCCTCGGCGGACGCTTCCGCGGCCGTTTTTTTCGTGCCGGTTTTAAGCCCTACTCCGATATTGGCGATATCGGCCTTGGCGTAAACCGTTCCCGAGCCGGTTATAGAAAACCGGTCTTCGGTCCGCTCCTGCTTCAGGGAAAGAAGCGAGGTTACGACGATGCCCGTAACGGCCAAAACCAAAATGACCGCCAGGGCGAAATGTAGTTTTTTCATAGAAATATAGTTTAATATTATCCTCCTTATATTATAACGAATTTATTATTAAATTGTAACATTGTTGAATTAATTAGGGTAATAAAAGGAGCGGCCCGCATTGCGCTAAGCCGCTCTTTTAAAGATGTGCTTGATTTTAGAACTCGATTCCGTCAACCGAATCCCAGAAAATATCCTGACCTTTGTCTGTTTTCATTTTGACGAAGACGCGTGATTCGAGGCACATCTTCTTAATCTTTTCTCCGAGTTTGCTTATCAGGACGGCCCTTTCAGCCGTGCCCAAATAAAATTTGCCATAAAGATCAACAGAGGCATAAATGTTTTTCCCGATAAGCGTGTTGGGGACCTGGTCCGTATTCAGAAAAGTTTCCACCTCATCCTGCCCCACCCTTGACGTTGAGCTAAAGACGGCGGCATCCAGGTGTTGGTAAACTTTTTGAATATTTGGGAAATCGCCAGGAAAACCCTTTACCGTTATAACCATTTTTCTCATGCCCGACCTCCTTGATTATGGGTTATGCGGATGTTCTCAAAAATATTACGATCGCCATAGAGATAAAGAGCGATATGCCAACCGTAAACGACCAAAATCTTAATTTTTGTCCCGGGAGTATTGTGTATACTTTCCCGGTATCCAGATAATTAACCATTGCCGCCAGCGCGATAAAAACTATAAAGAACGAAATGATGGCCGTTGCCATTTTTACCTCCAGGAAAAAAGTTGTTGGTGTTTTTTGGTACCGTGCTGTACGAAAGCTATTCGCTTAGAGCCTTAATTATGGCCCCGAGAAATGACGACGTTACCTCATCCTGAATCCGGCCAGCTTCCGATTCGTGATCCAACTCGGTCTGGGCATTGGTGGAGCCACATTTTTCGCAAGTGGTTTCCTCTTTATGCATTTGCGCCAACTGCTCTTGCGTTTTTCCGAGGCCGGTTTTGTATCCGGTCCAAAAACGGACATGGCCGCAATCAGGACAAGTGGTTTTGTAAGCTTCCATCCTTTTCCTCCTTGTTGGGTAAGTTGCTTTTAACTCGGTTGGAAATTTGTCAGATCAAGTAAGGACGTATAACGATGAGGTAAACCATAATACATTCCACGGCTGTAAACGTCAGGGGTTGAAGCGCATTCGCCAGATCCCACTTTCGAATGGCGAACAAAGCGCAAATGCATGAGGCCAGCCAGATCAGCCAGGCGACCGGGTCTTCCTGGGCGGGGTTTAAGTAGGCCCGCGCGAACGTCGGAAACGCTCCGATGAATACGGCGACCTGGGAAGAGACGATCGCGCAGACCGCATTACCGGTCCGTTGCCAAAGAATAATGCCAATGGCCGCTCCCGCGAAGCTGACCCACTCGATCGTACCCATCGACGGCTTGCCGCCGAATATCAGGGCCAGGATCGTTATGAGCCAGGCTCCCGCAACGGCGCCGGTAAGCTGTCCGCTTTTCGCCCCCTCTTTTTTCATCGCGACAAGCGCCAGGGTGTCGACGCACGCCCAAATTATCCACGATACGGGCGAGGGCACCGTCTCACCGCTTAAGATCGACAATACATACGGCAAAAAGGCCACAAAAAACAAAATACCGGAAATAACATTCATGACTTCCCCCCCCCCTTGATAATTAAATATATACTTATCAAATATTGGTTATTTTTTGAAAGAACGGCCGAACAAAATCACTAATAAAAAAGTATAACATAAATATAATATTTTGTCAATGATTTAGAAGAAGTACTTCCACTGCCCAGACACCGGCAAAGTAAAAAAATTTAATATTTCTACATAAAAAACAACCCCGAGTCTTCGGGATTGTCGCTTTATAAAACCGGTTATAATTATCTGCGCGCGTGCTTTTTTGCCTTGGCTTCAAGCATCAGCCGTTTGGTCTCAAGCCGCTTGGCGGTTTTATGAGAATGGGTTTTCTTTTTTTTCTCAACACCGGTGCTTCTTTTTGCTGCCATATGATTTTAATATAGTTAAAGCTTTAAATCGTTATTTTAATATTATGGCATAATCGGCCGCGTGTCAATCCTCTGTTAAAAAATCAGTTCAGACAAAAGAAAAACCGCATGGCGTGCATGCGGTTATTGTTGTCGCGATTTAATAAGACGATCTGTCAAATTTCCGATTTATCGGCATATTTCCTTGCAACATCATTGTTATCTTTCTTTTTAATTCTTCTTCTTCTTTATTGTTTTCTTTTTTGATTTTTTCGGCGCATTTTTCGCAATACGAACAGCCGTTAATAACCGTTATTTCTCCGCCGTGGTCCTCTTCGTTGCCGGGACCTAGCTCCACACAGATTAGGTTTGTCATTTTTATTTTTACCCCCACCCCTTTGTTGCGTTTTTTATATTTATGTTTCCGCGGAAGCGGAGGACCTTAGCCGGTCAGACACGGATTTCTGGCGGCGGACGTTTCGTCCAGGCGTTTTACTTTGCAGCGCGTCGGGGCGTTTTTCAGGTTTTCCGGATTGGTTTTCGCCTCGGCCGCGATCTCTTTTACCGCGGCGATGAAATTATCAAGCTCTTCCTTTGATTCGGTTTCACAGGGTTCGATCATGATCGCCCCGTGAACGATCAGCGGAAAGTAGATTGTCGGGGGGTGATACCCGTGATCCATGAGCCGCTTGGCCAAATCAACCGTTATTACCTTGTAGTCGTGCAGGTTTTGATCGGAAAATACGCACTCGTGCATGCAGACGCTGTCAAACGGGAGATGAAGCGTCCCTTTGAGCATTTCCTTCATGTAATTGGCGTTCAGTACGGCCAGCTGGCTGGCTTTTTTTAGGCCGCCTGCTCCCAGGCTGCGGATATAGCTATAGGCCTTGATCATCACGCCGAAATTCCCGAAGAACGGATGAAGCTTGCCGATCGAATCCGGCAGATCTTCCGTAAGGCCGTAATTTTTACCGTCTTTTACGACCCGGGGGACGGGCAGGAAAGCTTCCAGGTGTTTTCTTACGCACACCGGTCCGGAGCCCGGACCGCCGCCGCCGTGGGGAGTGGAAAAGGTTTTGTGCAGATTGAGGTGCATAACGTCAACGCCGGCCCGGCCGAGATGGACGATCCCCATAAGGGCGTTCATGTTCGCGCCGTCGCAATAGACGAGGCCGCCCTTGGCATGGACGATATCCGCGATGGCTTTGATGTTTTTCTCGAACAGTCCGAGGGTATTCGGGTTGGTGACCATTATGCCGGCGGTATCCTCGTCCATAACGGCCTCAACCTGCTCCGGGCTGATTATGCCCTCTTCATTCGATCTCACGGCAACGGGCTGGTAGCCGCACAGGGCGGCGCTGGCCGGATTCGTGCCGTGGGCCGTATCCGGTATGATTATCTTTGATCTCTGCTTCCCCCGCTTCTCGTGGTAAGCGTGGACGATAAGCATGCCCGCGAGCTCGCCGTGAGCTCCGGCCGCCGGCTGGACGGAAACCGCGTCCATGCCCGTGATCTCGGCCAGGAATTTTTCAAGCTCGTAGATGAGCTGAAGCGCTCCCTGGGAAAAGCGCGGCGGAAGCAGAGGGTGGGAGCCGGCAAATCCCGGGAGGGACGCCATTTTTTCATTGATTTTCGGGTTGTATTTCATCGTGCAGGAGCCTAAGGGGTACATTCCGGTATCAACCCCGAAATTCCATTGCGAAAGCCGGGTAAAATGGCGCACCACGTCGATTTCGCTCATGTCGGGAAGATCGGGTGCCGGACCGAGAAAGCGTTCGTCCAGTTTCGTCCGCGGCACGTCGCGCCGGGGCATTGAATATCCGCTCCGGCCCTCCTGCCCTTTTTCCCAGAGCAGGGGCTCGTTTTGTATGAGGCCGGTGGTTCCTGATGATGTTTTCATGATGCCAACTCCTTTATCGTTTGGTCCATATCTTTCCTGGAAGCGGTTTCGGTCGCGCATAAAACGTAACAATCCGCCAGATCCGGATAATAAGGTCCGATAGGCGCTCCCGCGATGATCTTTTTTCCGAGCAGGCGTTCGTAGGTATCCGCGGGGATCCTCGCGACGAATTCGTTGAAAGTGGTACCCGTGAAAGGCAGCGTCAGGCCGGCTTTTTTTAACCCGGCCTTGAGATATTCCGATTTATCGCGGTTAAGTTGGGCCAGGTTCCGAAGTCCGGTCTTGCCGACCGAAGCTAAAAACATAAGCGCCGACAGCGCGCAGAGGCTGCTGTTGGTGCAGATGTTTGAAGTCGCCTTTTCCCGGCGGATGTGCTGTTCGCGCGTGGCCAGGGTCAGAACGAAGCCTCTTTTACCTTCTAAATCCACGGTTTTCCCGATCAGGCGGCCCGGCATGCTGCGGACGTACTTAAGCCGGCTCGTAAAAAGGCCGAGGCCGGGTCCGCCGAAGGAACGCGGAATGCCCAGGCTTTGCCCTTCGCCGCAAGCGATATCAACCCCCTGGCTGCCGGGATTTTTGAGCAGTCCATAAGCGATCGGTTCGGTAAACGAAGCGATCATCAGGGCGCCTTGGGCGTGCGCGCGAGCGGCCGCCGTTTCCAGGTTTTCAACGCATCCGAAAAAATTGGGCGATTGGACGGCAATGGCCGCCACTTCTCCCAGACCGTCCAGGGCGGATATATCCAGGGCGCCGTCCGCGGAATAGGGAATTTCCACGATCTCGCAGCCGATCGGGCGCAAATAGGTTTTGATCACCCGGCGATAGAGCGGATGGGTCGCGGCGGAGACCGCCACCCACCTCCGGCGCGTTACGCGCATGGACATGAGCAGAGCCTCGGCTAGGGCCGAAGCGCCGTCGTACATGGACGCGTTCGCCACCTCCATTCCCAGAAGACGGGAGACGAGAGTCTGGTATTCGTAAATCGCCTGCAGCGTTCCCTGGGATAATTCCGGCTGGTAAGGGGTATAAGAGGTCGTAAACTCGGAACGGCCCAATAGATAAAAAACCGACGCGGGGATGTGGTGGTCATAGCTGCCGGCGCCGATGAACATCCTGTATTCCGGCGCCGCGGCCATACTGCCGGCCATCTCTTCCATCAAAGAGCCGAGCTCCCATTCGTTCAGGGCCGCCGGCAGTTTAAGCGGCTCCGCGCGGCGGCAGCCTTCGGGAATCGGGGAAAAAAGTTCATCCAGGTTTTTGAATCCTGTCGCGCCGAGCATCTGGGAAATATCTTTTTTCGTGTGTGGGAGATAACGCATTCTTCACCTCTTTCTCTTTTTTTAACGCGGTTTATCGGACATCGGTATTTTCGCGGATTTCTCCTTTCTTTTTTTCTGAAATTTTAAAATAAATATTCAGGATTATCGATTGTCAAAGAACGTAATTTGATGCTTTAGATTAACACATACGCCCGGTCCTGTCAACGAAATTTTGTCAAATTTTAGTTCAATTTTTGCCTTGTTAAGCCTGAGCGCCGGGTGTTATAAGTTTTTTTAAGAAAATAAAAAAGGGATATCCGATTAGGATATCCCGTTCGTTTGATTTTCTACCCGTAGACAGAATCCCAATATTCTTTGGCGGTACCATCCCAACTTTCAGGAACCTTGCCTTCGTAGGGAAGCATTTTATCATTGAAACCAGGGGTGGATTTATCGGCTGTTTTCCACTTTGTATCTACATCTCCGGTCAAATATCCCTCGGGAATAAATTCAGCGGTATAACCGGGCCCTTGGTTTTCCCAATCAATTTTGTATCCCCAGGTCCATTCTTCCAGACGGTTGTGGTAAATCCACTGAATACCAACAATGATTCCCGAATCAGATGTCCCGCCAAATCCGGTACAAGAAACCTTTTCTCTTGCTGAATACTTTGGATCCCTGTTTGGTTTTACCCTTTCCATTGACATCGCTCCTTTTGTGGACGTGATATTAATAACGGTAATAATTAATCGTTCAAGACTTGAACAATATTATTGTGAACATACGCCGGATCACTTGTTTTGTTTTATAGGCATTGTTCGCCTGATATGTAGCTGTTGATAATTTTATCGTATCGATCGCGGCTTAAATAAGTTTTAAGGGCTGAGTTCATTTTTTTTGCCATGGACATGAATTTATCGCAATCGGGCGCGCAGGGAATGAATGTTGAAAAAAGCAGCCAGACCTCTCGGGGTAATTTTTTTTCCGCGATTTTCTTTTCAACCAGCTGTTTCACCTCCGCCGAATGATCGTAAACACCATTTTTATGATCGATAAAGTGTCGCCGAAATTCCTTCCACCATTTTTCCCGTCCTTCTTTATCATCATTGTCGGGATAGATGGCGCATAACCCCTCGGGAATATTTATGCCGCGAAAGGGATATTTTTGCAGAATCGCCCGATCGCAGACATCGCCTTTTTCGGCGTATGTGGTAGCGCAACATTCGGGGATGTCAAGAAAAAGACCCTCAACATTATCGCTTCTGCAACTGGATTCTATATGGTGTTTTTTATAAAAATAATCATAATCCGGCCAAGCCTCGGCGGTGATAAAAAAGTCTTTTTGTATTACCAGGTCAAGCAGGTTGAGAATTTTATAAAACCTCTGAATACTGAAATTGTTGTCATTGCAAATTTTAAGCAATTTGTCCGGATAACAGAAATATGAGCATCTTTTGATCCCAAGGGTTGCGTATATCACGACTTCGATTTTCGGGAACCATTCTATTTCCTGAATAAGTCCATAGATAGGCTGGTTTTTTTTCACGATTAAGCTCCTGAATTTTTAAACAGCAATTCTTAATCTATGAGCTTAGCGAAAAAACAATATTTTGTAAAGCCCCCCCCCTAATTGTAAGGAGGAAATAGAAATGTCCTGCTTGAATATTATTTTAATTTTTTGCGTTGTTAAGCCTGAACGCCGGATGATATAAGTTTTTTGCGTAAATAAAAAAGCAGCTTGTTCGCTGCTTAAATTTTTTATAATTTTACTGAACCCCTCCACCAGGGACGTACATAAGGCAAACGTCGGAAAGTTTTATATTCTGGTTATGCAACTCACTGATCAATTTGTCATAATCAGGGTTAGAGGCAACTAATCCGTTTTTATCTGCGGCCACCCACTGATTCTTTGGTAGTGCGTTGTAATTTTTATCAATCCACAAGGAACCCGGATGTTTTGCCATTTTAATTCTCCTGTTTTTGTTTTTTACTAAAGCACGATATAAACCATTACTTTAAACTAAACAATTAAACTTGCCCGTCCCCTTTTTGTGTAATCGCTATTTCCTGATGCATTTGCGATTGATCAGTCCGTTGTTCACAAAATACCGCTTGAGATTAAAGATTATTTCCCGTTTATTCCGGATGATAATTTTATGAGCACCTGCTTTTTTCAGTGATTCAACAATTTTATTTTCGGCGGAAAGCTTTATTCTTTGCGGATCAATTTTTATTTTTTTAAAATCCGTCCCGAAGAGGTCTTCCGTGGTCCGGGAAACCAGTTTTATTCCCGCCATGATATCGTTAATGGTAACTACGTGTGCAAAGCCGATCGGAATAATGCCATAGTCGCCGGCCAGCTCCGCTCCGGTTTTTATTTCCGAAACCGCGTCAGCCACATAGTAAATCCGCTCAACACCGTATTTTTTAATGATGTGCTCAAAGTGATCACGACCCTTAAGAAAGCCCGGCCTGGCGCCTAAAATCTCGGTCAGATAAGGGGCGATTTTTCTGCCGCTGGCATCGTTACGGGCCCATTTATCCAAGACTGGCTGGTCTACGGCTGAAGTAATAAAGTTCAATATGCCGACACGATGTAAATTTTCCAGCAGTTCGGGAGCCCCGGGAAAGTATTCGGCCTTCTTTGCCGCCTCGGTGGCGATTCGGTCATAGTCTTGAGACGCTTTTTCTACGTCATTTATGATATTTTTTGCGCTCAGATTATAAAGCCTCATTTTTTCAGCGGCTGAATATCCCGACTTAGCGAAGCCAAAGTTGATCAATTCGACAAGCAGATCGGAATTATTTTTATTCTCCGGGGCGAGGTGTCTTAGGGACGCAAAGGCGAGGGCCACCGGATTGATGTGCATCCGGTTGACCAGCACCCCATCCCGTATCCAGGCCACGGCTATGTTTTTTGTTTTTTTCGCGCGCATAAATAATTCCTCCACAGAACACGTTTTTTCCGCCAATTAAGTAAACTCTTTGTTTTAAGGAACCGTTTGATTTTTTAATCTATCATGAATTAATTAATTAGTCAAAGCTTCTAGGGGTCCGGAAGGAGCGGCCCTGTTCTGAGACCGCTATGTTGATTACTAGGATTACGTTCGTTGATTGACGGATATATTTTATTGTGATACACTATTTTAAATTAATTCTAAATTGATCTTTTAAAAGTAAGGAGAATATGGTGGGAAAATATTCAGTAGATGAAATTATTTGTTATTTGAAAAATGGAACAACAGATGAAAATGAAACGGAAACAAACACCAATGACAGCAACCCTTTAGCGGCTATTTTTGCGGCTCGTTATAATAAAAACGGCTACGGCGCGGTCCGCTACAGAAGAAGGGCTTTGTTTAAAAAATGCTGCGGTAAACGCGTACTAATATTTAGCGGTGTCGGCCACGGCGTAAAAGCGGCATTCTATATGACCTTTTATGCGTGTACGCAGTGTGGCCGCGTTGAATGTAGAACCAGTTCCGGCTTACGCTATGTGCATGATATAAAAATTACACCATCACGGGATAAAAAGCGTTCAGGAAACGTGATTTACTTTTCGGGAAAGAGGAAAAAATTACAGCACAACAACGCATAACTCAAAAATAACAATTAGAGCGGAATTTTTCCGCTCTTTTTTCGTATCAAGAAATAGTACATCTGGCGAATTTTTTTATTCAAGATTCAAAAAATTTCCGGAAAAAAGCTTTCAGAATATAGAAAAGCAAATAAAAAAACCGGTAAAATGCCGGTTTTTTGCAGACCATAGGCAGGAGTTTTATAATGAAGATATGTGTTCGGTAATTTGCTGTATCAACTTAGGATAAACTTTCGCTTCATAGACTTCTTTAGCTTCAGACGGGGTATGGGAATCTTTTTCTGGGCATAAAATATCTAATCGATCCTCAACGTCTAGTGTAATGATTTCTTGTTTATTTATTTTATATTGCTTTAAAAATTTTTCCTTAATGCGCGGCATTACAAATATTAGAATATCGCTTTGGTCGATCTTTTCTTGAGTGGCTAAATTTTTTGTTTCCGGCAAAATACCAGCACAATCAGCTTTAAAGCCTAGTCCGGTCAAATAATCGGCTAGATATTTGCTTCTATTCATTCCCATGTAACAAATTACCAATATTCTTCGGTCCATATTTTTTAATCTCATTTTGACTAGCGCCCCTAGATCTTTTCACCTCTTAATTTAATTGTTTTTTCAAATGAAGCCGGATAGTTTATGTATTCGCCGACGCGATATTTTTTACTTAAATTTTTCTTGCCGATAAATTTTAAGGCGATTTCCGGATAATAGTCGTCTTTTCCGATCGCGCGGAAAACCGATTGCGGCTCAGCGCCATACCCGATCTTATCGGCCAAAAATATATTAGCATCAATATCGCGAAGCAATAATAAGATTTGACAGATCGTGATTACAATAATACCGATCAGTACAGAAGAAAATATTTCTTCCGTTCGTAATGATAAAAGCATGACCGAGATGATCGCCGAGAGAGTGCCCAATATCAGCCAGTGATTTTTTGTTACGACTTTTTGCGAGGCCAGCAAGTCCTCCATGCGGTAAGAAAGCAGTTTTTCCTTTGCACCCTGAAGATTCTGAATTAGCGGCTGGTTGGCGCCGGCTGTTGTGCAAACATCGTCGATCACGCTTAATAGGGCGTTAAATTCAGTTGACGTATAAGTGATATATTCAAGGTATTCATAGTCAAGCGCCGCGATCATATATTCATCGATCGCCTTGGCGATTTTTTCTTCGGCTTGCGGCTGGATGATTTTCACCAGGCCAAAGATATAGATCAGGCAAGAATCTTCTTGCGATATGTTTGTCTGCAATTTAAGATAGTTTGAGGTAGCGGCGGCAATAAAAAAACCGAGCAAGATAGAAAACAACAATGCGACCGCCGTTAAAATCGTTGAGATGTCAAAAGAAAAACTGAACAAGGGAAGAGAGATCGAAATTATGATAATCAGTAAAAACAAAAAATACTTTAGAATTTTTTTCATATCTTTTAGTTTATTTATAAAATAATCGAATGATTACTTCTTTATTAAAAACACTAATATTATAGCACGTCTGTCATTAACAGTCATCTTTGTATGGCGGTTTTTTACTTCCACGGGTCTAGATAATCGGCAAAATGCCGGCCGCAAACAAGCGGCGAAAATTAAAATCCCTGCATCCAAATGCGGATACAGGGACATTTTTTTGTTTCTTTTAAAAAGTCAGGTGTCTTCTATTCGTATTATTTACAGTATTTGTCCATCAGGCGGCAGAGCCGGCCGACTCCAATAAAACAGCCGAATTTGGTGACCGCTTTTTGGATTTTTAAGGACCATAGATCCAGCTTCTTATCGATTTCATTCCAATTCATTGTCTTTCTCCTTTATCTTTGTCGTTTAAGAAACGTAAGAACCGTAAGCCTTCTTTTTATACGTCCTCCTTGTCAGATTTTATAGGATTAATCACATCCACCATCACTGACCTCAAAAACCGTTCCGCAGATAAGACATTCTTGTCGATCTCCAGGCCCGGTGTCCCCCCATCTTGCAAATTCAGGATGAGGGCATCTTAAGTAAAATTCTGGGAATCTTTTATGTGAAGATTCTTGAGCAAGCCTGATTCTTTCCCATATTTCTTCTTCTTCTTTCCTGAGATTATCACCATTCGCATTTTCCCATTCTTCTTCCTCAATGCGAATTATTTCTTTTCTGAGCTTTTCGGTTTTTTTCTTTATTGCTTCTCGAATCGCACTGAGTTTCTCATTAACTATTTTACCCTCATTGAGAAGGCCCTCGACTTCTGATTTACGTTCAGAAAAATGAGCTTGATGTTCTGCTTTTTTGTTTCGCAGGATTATTAGGTGGTTTGCAAACTCCTCGTCATTCATTCTCTCTCTGTTCACCTTATTCTCCTTTATCCTCTTGGAGGTTTGTTGGTATGTTTAGTAAGAACATTAAAAAACCATAGCACAATGATATGGTTTTGACAAGCTCCCACGGCCGAACCTTTATCGGCTACACTTCACTGATCACATCAAAGCCCTTGAAACTGCCGGTTATAGAGAGGCCGATAACCTTTTTGGCGATGCCTTTATTTTTTATTTGTCTGGCAACCTCATTCAAAGTCGCCCCGGAACCGACGGCATCATCAATTAATAGTATTTTTTTGTAGCTTCCCTTTTCCGTGACTATCATGGTTTTACCGGCGTTTTCTATCCGGTCTTTAAGTTTTGACAGGGTTTTTTGCGGCACGATTATATCAGTTTTCGCTTTTTCGATTTTTAGGCTTTTTATGTTCAGGTCCAGGCCTTTTTCCAGCTCCCTCATGAATTGCACTTCGCGCTTAACGGTCCAGGGGATGAAGCAAACCCCGTCTATAGATTCTTTTTTTATCAGCCGGTCTATTTTCGGTTTGATCTCTTTGATGATCTCTTTAATGAGTTTTTTGTTGCCGCTTTGTTTTCCATAGAGGAGCAGTTGCCCCAGCCGGGTTTTGCCGAATCTTTCAATGCTGTAAAAATCAAGATAAAAGACTTTATCCAAAAACACATCGTCATTGAAAGTATTTTTGAATTTACTGAGTCCGTTGATAAATCCGTCTTTTTTGTGCTTCGCGAATTTCGCTATCGTTTTCGCGTAATCAGCGGCGGTTTTTATCGGCTCTTGGGAAGTTTTATCGCACCAATAAAGAAATCCCGATAGCCCCGCTATCTTTTCTCCGGCCGGGGTGATGATAATGAAGTTATTGTCTATTATTTTCTGGATTTTTTTGTCTATTTCCACGGTTTTTTTAACAAGCTCGTCCTTTTTGAGCAAATAAAAAACTTTCGGCGGTTTGCCGATTTTGGTCAGAGTGCCAGATTTCAGCAGGGAGGACAATTGTTTTCTAACAGCTCTGTCGCTAATGCCAAGATAATCAGCCAGCTCGTTGCCACTGGCCTGCTTGTTTTTTTGTATGAATTCAGTTATTTTTTGTGAGGTTTTCATGAATTTATTATACTTAGTTCCTAGTTCCTAGTATACTAGGAACTTTTTTAAACGTCAAATATTTTTATGAAAAAAACACGACCCATACGCCAAAAAAAGTTTAACCCGAGAATCTTAGTTGGAAAACTAAAAAACAGGCTCCTTAGAACCTGTTTTCCAGATAATGCTCCCCGTCCCGGAGGACGTTCGAAACTTTTTAGTGAGATAATTCGGTAATTTAAAACACTATCAACCTTTTGGCTGATAGCGTATTTTGAAACAATGAACTCACACTACTGTTTAACGGTGACCTCCATAGCGGGATCTTTTTCGATCAGTTTGCTCAATGCGTTCACAGTGGGTACGGGGTCGGTTAGCCAATACAGAGTGACCGATTTCGTTTCGGGTTCGGTGTTCAAGAATGTAACATAGCGTAGTTCAATATTGCCCGCATTCAGGAACATCCGACGTCCGCCATCTACATCAAGAATGCGATCATATTTGATCGTTTTCACATCTTTGGAGCGGGGAAACCCGAAGGTGGTAATGGTTATGCGTCCCGTGGTTGGGTTAACGCTGTATATTGCCATAGCGTCGTATTTGGTTTGCAGAATCATATCCCACAGAATGAAAAATGTGATAATTCCGCACACAACGCTTGCGATGTAGAGAAGTCCCCGAAAAAACGGAATTCTTTCGGCTCCAGCCAGTCCCCACAACCAGAAAGTTCCATAACCGAAAAGGGCTGAAAAGATAATTTCCCAAACGACTTTTCGGACCAACCCCAATAATGAGGCATTACTATTAACCGCTTGATTCATTTTGATACCCTCCTGTTAGATGGTTTTATTGAATATGTACATCAAGTTGATACATAATATCTTTATAAGATAGTATATTTTAATTAATTTGTCAATAATTTAATTTTGCTAATATTACTATAATAAATTTACGGCTTCGAATCCAGCCCCTGGGCACCCACTATTACGGGATTTCTCAACAAAAAAACCGCCAAGATTGACGGTCTTTAAATAGCTCCCCTGGCTGGACGAAGTTAGAACCTGTTTAACTAAATCTTACGCCACGACCTTAAATATGTTATAATAAAAATAATCACACAAAACGAAGCTTTATTAAAATTTTTATAGCATCTTATGAAAAAAATTATTTTATTAATTTTACTTACTTTTTTAATTTCGGGATGCGATTTAACTATGAAAAAAAGTAAGTGCGATGATAAAAAAGACGAAATTTTAGTATCCTTAAATCAAGAATTTAAAATTGCTAAAAATGATATATTTATAATTAAGGATAAAAATTTAGCCTTCGAGATTGAGAAGATTTATTTTGACCCCAGTTGCGATTCCTCAAAAACTTTTTGTTCGGGCTTTGATGTGACTATAAACTATACACATAATGGTGATAAGGGCACTTTTTATATGAGCGGGGAAAGTTGGCAAAGGGATTTGGGGGTGAAACTTATTATTCTTAATTATGATGAAAGATGTTATCTGACAATGAGAGTGGAAGAACTTAACGAATAATTAATTAGGGTTTTTACCGGACAATTTTAAAAGGGCAGAATCGTTTCGATTCTGCCCTTTGGCTTAAAAAGATCTATTTGGTTAATTCCGGAAAAGGTTACCTGGATTTCCAGCAGTCGTTGTACCAATTGTAATACTCCTGCATCAGAGCGGCATACTTTTTTATCGGGTCTTTCCGGTCGATTTTTCCGTTGCCGTCAAAATCGCCGCAGGGCAATCTCGGCCTCCAGCAACCGTTTTGCCAGGCTTTGAATTTATCATTGGTTTCTTTCAATTTGAACAACAGATCTTTGCCGTTAACCGCGCCATCGGAATTCGCGTCGCCGCAATGAACGACTGGCGCGGCTTCTACGGTAACGGTAGCGGTGCAGACGCCGGACAAACCCTTGTCGTCGGTGACGGTCAAATCTGCGTCGGTCGTTCCTATAGCATAAGGGCCGGGCGGAATCTGCTCAATCGTGATAAAATCGCCGTCCGGGTCATAGGAGCCGGCATCGATAGAAACTGAAGCCGTGTCAGCGCCCGGTTCGGCAGTAACGGTTACGTCGTGGCAGAGAGCGACCGGCGGGTAATTCTCGACAAAAACGGCAAAAATTGTTGCATGGTTCGTTTTGAATGTTACTGAATGATCCTGCTCGTTAATCTGGACATCGAAAATTCCCGTTTGGGACCATTGTTCCAGCTGTTCATCCCAATATTGCACTTTGATATCAGAGGCATCAAGCCCGCCGAGATTAGAAGATAGAGGCAACGTAATCTGCATGAACATCTGGTCTTTAATAACCGTGCCTGTAAGCGAAATATCATACGCAGCCAGAAAATCTTTACCGCTGGTATCAATTCCAAGTTCGGCGAGATGTTCCAGGGTATTTGTTACGATCATTTCGCCATCGGAATCCAGGGAATCTTTCGTGATCTGTACGGCTATACCGCCGGGAAACATAAAAGTAATGTCAGAGTCGGCCCGTAGCGGTGCATTAAGAACGTCCTGACAGGGCGTATAATTTGCGGGGACTTTTACAACATCCAAATCCCAGTCAGCGCTCAGGACACAACTACCCGTATTGCATTGGATGGAATAGGAGCCCCGTCCGGTTCTAACACTATTTGCGTAAACCGTTGCCCCGGACCAGTCGGCAAGATTTTGGATAAATTGCTGATCTTGTCCAACATCACACGAGAAGATCAGAATGGTGCCGCACGGTGACAATATGTTTTCATCCCACAGTCTTTCCATGCCGCGTTGCGTTTCCGCATTGTTCTTGAAATGAAACGCTTCGGACATTTGTATTTCGCCCGGAATACCGTGCGCGAAAATGGTCAGAGTATCTATTGTCCGGCCGTATTGCTCCGTTATACCGCGCAAATAATCTATCCATTCGTCCATAGTCGTTGCGGTACCGTTGTTGTCGGTTTTGGGGCGATAGGTAAAAAAATAACTTCTGACATTATCTGTGCCGGACGGAGGAGCGGCTTCATCAATGTGACTGATTACTTCAAATTTTTCATCAGCTTGCGGATTGCCCGCATAAACTGTATTGAATTTATTTTCTGAATCATCGTACGTCGTTATGAGGTTTTCCCAGCTTGCGTCCAGCCAGGGCGTAAAGAATATCTGGCCATTAACATGCGCAACCGGTAAATTCTGCAACGAATAATTTTCATTTATCCAGTAATTATCATAATGATCAACATAAGTTTGACATCCTCCCGGTTGACAATATTCATACGTATAGGTCGGATGACCTATGCAATTCCAGATAAGGGTATATATTGACTCTCGATCATACTGAGGGATTCCTGCACTATCAAACCAGGAATAGTTATACAGAAAACTAAAATCGAATACAATCCCCAGATTCCAATCGCCGACGTTGAGTTGGCCGTAATCATTTTCTCCTGCCACCATGACTATCCCATCGCTTTTTAGACCGGCTGTGTGGTTCTCCGCAACAGAAATGCCGATAATATTGTTCCAATCAGCGACATCACACTGACCATACGTGTTAAGTCCCGCGGCCATTACCGTACCATTATTTTTCAGCCCGATGGTACGATCATCTGCGGCATAAATTTTAACGATATCGCTCCAGCCGTCGACGTCACACCGGCCGGTGCCGTTATTCCCCACGGCCACGACCGTGCCGTCGCTTTTTAGGCCGACGGTGTGCCATCTGCTGGCGGCTATCTGGACAATGTTACTCCAACCGGCGACATTACATTTGCCGTCATAATTATTTCCCGCGGCCACGACCGTACCGTCGCTTTTCAGACCGACGGTATGAATACCCCCAGCAGAAATATCAACAATATCTCTCCAATCGGCAACATCACATTGGCCGGCATCACTCCTGCCCACGGCCACGACCGTACCGTCGCTTTTCAGACCGACGGTATGATATGGCCCGACAGAAATCTTGACAATATCATTCCAGCCGCCAACGTTACACTGGCCATATGCGTTATCCCCCACAGCCACGACCGTACCGTCGCTTTTTAGGCCGACGGTATTAGAACCGTTTGAGACTACCTGTACAATGTTGCTCCAGCCGCCAACGTTACACTGGCCATATGCGTTATCTCCCACGGCCACGACCGTACCGTCGCTTTTCAGACCGACGGTATGATATGGTCCGACAGAAATCTGAATAATATCGGTCCAGCTACTGACATTGCATTGACCATAAACGTTTAATCCCGTAGCCACAACCGTACCATCGTTTTTCAAGCCAACGGTATGATATGGTCCGGCGGCTATCTGGGGCGTGACCGCGAAAGCGGCAACTGCAAACACGGACGTAAATAAAAAAACTGATAAGAGAACAAAAATTACCAATTTTTTCATGCTTCAATCTCCTTTTCTTCCTTTTCGTTAAAAAAAATACCTCAGAACTTTATGTTATTTACGGATTGTTTAATTTTTTAAAAGAACAAGAATGTTTTAAATTAGCAAAAAAGATGCAGTTTGTCAATAGTTTAGCCGTAACCAAATTACCAAATAAACAGGTTCTAACGTCTGATTAAGGTATAAAAAATAACACCTAATATTAAGTGTTATTTTCGCGGCTCCCGGGGCCGGATTTACCCCTCCGTCTGTTTCCGGTTGCAAGCAACCGGGGCTCCGGGGCATAAACTTCTCATCCGGCCCAAGAAAACAAAATAAAAAATACTGGTATTAAGCCAGTATTTTTTATTTGCTCCCAGGGCCGGCCCCGCAAACCCGCCTTCGGCGGAAGCGGGGTAAAATTCGAACAAAAAAATTTGTTCTTTCATGACCGCGAAAGTAAAAAAAACCCGGCAAAAATGCCGGATCTTATTTTGCTCCCCGTATGCGAGGATGTTCGAAACTTTTTGTGTAGAGAAAGAGTGGAGTTATTTTCAAAAACTTGGGGGGTACCCCTTTTTTAGGACACGGATTCTACAAGTTGTTTAGTTAGATATTGCCGGCTATATTCCGCCGGCGGCATTTTTAAAGATGTGTGTATCCGGAAATTAT
>Ga0208373_1002824_pt1 | contig 18243 bp, 13 predicted proteins | sample RifOxyC2_FD_184036 | JGI IMG/M metagenome (GOLD analysis project Ga0208373, IMG submission 184036) | Soil microbial communities from Rifle, Colorado - Rifle Oxygen_injection C2 (SPAdes) | ecosystem: Environmental > Terrestrial > Deep subsurface > Rock core/Sediment | place: Rifle, Colorado... | reverse complement strand
ATGAAGGCATGGAACTGGCGGGTTTTATCCGCAAGCAGCAAATTCAGACGAGACTACTGACAACGGGTGACCGTGTGAAAATAACCGACTCCCTTACCGGCGCATCAATCGTGCATTTTGCCGGGCACGCGCCCATGGAAAGCGGGACGCAAAGAACCGGGTGGGAAATTGGCAACAATGAATTTATTGGTTTGACTGAACTGGAAAACCTGGGCGCATCGGGAAGCGTGCCCTGGTTGGTTTTTTGTAATTGCTGTCATGGCGGAAGATTGGGAATGGATTCGAATTTCAGCGGGATTGCCGGGGCATTGCTTAAATCAGGGGTGACACAAATCATCGGTCCCGTGTTGCAGGTGCACGATGGGGAGGCTTTGCAATTTGCCCATTATTTTTACCAATACCTTTTCACATATAAAAAGACTTCGGTCGCCCTGTTGGAAGCAAAGAAACGATTTACAGCGGAAAACCCGGATGCCGCCACGCCGTTGTTATACCGGCTATTCGGGGACCCGGAGTTTCAGCGTGAACCGCAGCAAAAACGGGCCATTAATGTCAAAGTGCCCAAAATATTCCAAGGGAAAAAGAAAGGATTCTGGCTGGTTGTTATAGCCGTGGTGAGTATAATAGCAGTTGCCTTAATCGCTCTATATTACGGTCAATCCGAACCAAATATATTATACATACCACCGAAATAAACGATTATGGAAAACGCAATTTTCAGCGGAAAGAAATTACCCTTATTCCTGCTTGCAGCATTGCTGGCATGCGGTATTTTCCCGGTTTATCATAAAATAAAAGGGCCGACGATTATTCCGGAGCCGGTTTATAACAGCTATGACAGCGCGATCAGCGTTCAGCTTGCCACGGAAATCAACAATCTTGCAAAAGAAAACAAGTGCGCAGGCTATATACGTCCTTTGGCGGAAATAGACGGCAACGAGCCGGCGATTCCGAACTTGCGGGAAGATTTGAATTTAGCCCTGGCCTCATATAAAAAATGGGACCTCTTGCTGTTGGATAAGGCCAGGGATGAAATGAAGAGCCGGCTCGATAAAAACATGAAAATATGGGCCGGGGTGTTGAATGGAGAGGATTATCGCCGGATAGCGATGAAAAGCGTGGAAACCTTTAAGAAAGCAGAATATTTTACCGAGGCCAGATGGGCTTACCTGGATGGCGGCTCCACGGTCAATGCGGACAATGTAAAACTTGTGCTGACAATAGTGCGGGATGTGAAAGGCGTCCAGGTTTTTCACGCTGCCGTAACGTTCATGCATCCTGCGGCACTAAGGATGTTAAAAGAAAACAAGAACGAATTGGAACGTAAAAGACAAACGGAGAAACGGATTAATGAAGTCTGCCTTTATTTGGTCGGAATATTGGCTGCTCTCATCATTCTTGTGGTTTTACAACGGATATTGAAAACATTGTCCGAATATTTCAAAGCATATCGTAGAAGGAAATGGTTCAAATCGGAAATTGAAAAGCGGAAGGAATTGATTGATAACGGCCATTTTGTAACCGCGTTGCAGTTGGCGGACGAATACCTCGCGGTTTTTCCTCAGGATATTGAGATTCGGGCTTTCCGTGAAAGGCTACTTGATTTTACCCGGCATGATCCGCAGGCCGCACAGGCTGCCTATGTGGAGGTCAAAAAGTTGAAAGCGCGGATGGAATCATTCAAAAGCAATCCGAACCTGCTTCTCTTGAATGATAATGAACGGCAGGCGATGCTGAAATTGCAGTCCTATCATCCTGAACTTTCCAGCCAGTTGGAAGAAGTGGCTAAATTGGAACAGCAACAGCAAAAATCCCTGGAATACCAGGATAAAATCCGCGAAATAGAAGATTTTTGCAGAGCAGGTTGGCTGGACCACGCCATCGCGGAAATTAACGGACTGCCGGGAGGCGCAATGGGCGAGGTGGAACCATTGTTGAGCAATATCCTGGGAAGAAAAAAGCATGGGGAAGAAAGGCTCCAAGAGGCATTGAACATGCTGTGCGCCCTGCAAATACAACCGGCCTTGGATATTATTAAAGCAGTGCAGCAGGATTATCGGGACTATGAGGCCGCCAATGTTGTGATGAACGCAGTAATGCAAATAAAGGGTGAAAAGCACTTTATTCTGAATGCCAAAAGCTGCGGTCGGAATATTGATGTGTTGTTTCAGGGACCGATGAGCGTGTCAAACAAGGGGAACGAAACGGTCGTATATGTTCCCGATAAAATCATTTTAAAGAAGACAAAGGACGGTTTTGCAGTGAGTGATACCGGCACAACAATTTCTTTTGCCGGAGAAATTCCCATGGTTGTTTTTGGGCAGAAGCCCTTTGTCCTGTCTCCTGGAGCCGAAGTTGAAATTGAGGGCGACATATACAAAGTGGAATTAAAATAATGAAAAACAACCTGTTCCTGATTGCCTCACTCGCATTGTTTGCAAACACGTTTTCCCAGGAAATCACCCCTGCGGACGAGGCCAAGGCGTTCCTGGAAGAGAAAAGAAACGATACGGAAATCTACTGGGGCGAAGGTATTTGCCAGATTGGCGACGACCCGGGGAAGGCAAAAATCAACGCAAAAAAGCGGGCTTTGGCTGACCTTACGGAGAAAATCGGGGTTAGAGTGGAGACCGATTTGAAAACCATTTTATCCGTTTCCAAAAACATGATAATCAAGGATGAGATGGTGGAGCAAATATCCACCTATACCGAGCGCGCAATCGCGGACCTTGCTGAAAAATACTTCCTGGACTTCCCCAAGAAAAAAAGCCTTACGTACTTCGTTTACATAGAAAAAGCCGCATATAAGAAAAAAGTACAGGAAGACCTGGAGACCAAGAAAGCCGCTGTCCGCCAGGCTGTGGAAAACGGCACTCGGAATCAAGGCGAGGGCCGCTACCTTGAGGCGTTACATTCATGGTTGCAGGCTTATAGCTTGTACCGAGAATTCTTCGGTCAACTGCCCATGCAGGATACTATTGGAAACGGAGCCGGAAAGGTGGAGGTGACTTCTTTCATTGCGGGTAAAATACAGAACATATTCAATGGCATCACGAGCAGCCTGTTTAACAGCGCGGAGATCACCTACACCTCGCGCGGGGAGCTTTCAGAAAAGCCGGTCGCGGTATTCAATTACCTGGACAATACCGGCAAAAAAGTGCCGTTGTTGGGTCTGCCCGTAAAGGGTACCTTCGCGAACGGAGCCGGGCGATGCCCTACAGGACTTGCCACCGGCGATTATGGGCAGGTCACTTTGCCTATAGAAAACATGGACGCTTCATTCCAGACTACGGTTGTCCTTGTCGGAATTGACCGGGACCGCCTGCCCGGAATAGACTTGCTGAAAAATGTGCATACACCGGATTTAAATATAACGCTGAAAAAGACCCGTACCATGGCCATATGCCTGGTGTTTGGCCTGCAGGGCGAAGAAAGAACACCGGAAGCCTTGATGGCTGAATTGAGCGGCATTATCGGAACAAGAGGTTTTTCTCCGGTTTCTATTACATCGCGTAAAGGTAATCAGGCCGCTGTGATGCAAGAGGCCAAGAAGGCAAATGCGGATTATGTGCTTTGGGTTAAAATTACCGCTAACAGCGCGGTGCCGGTGGGTGGATTCAACAACCTGTACACGGCTGATTGTTCAGGGACGATACGGCTTTTTCAATTTCCCACCGCCCAGCAAACCGGAAGTGTAGCGTTATCTCCGGTTAAGGGCTATGGCTCTGATATGAGCGGAGCCGCCTGGGATGGTTTGGGAAAGATGAAGAAAGATTTGAAAGATAATATCACGTTGTTGTTGGATAAAATAAAGTAACAATGGAACAGAAAAAAGATCGTTCCCTTGAAGCGATACTGGATTATCTGAAACATGCGCCTTTGCGTGTTGCCGTTTTCGGGGAATTCAGCGCGGGGAAGAGCACCTTTGTTAATGCTTTAATAGGCGAAGACTTGCTTTCTGTTGCAGTTGAGCCTACTACGGCGGTTCCCACTTACATCGTCTATGCGCGCGAATTTGATATAAAGGTAAACCTGAAATCGGGCGAGGTACTTCGATTGTTCGGCCAGGATAAACCCTTCTGGACAAGATTTGTTGGCCGCGAAAGCGTGCTTCATACTCTGCAACTCCAAAAAGAAGGAATCAAGGGTTTTTTGACGCAGTGGACCAAGGAAGGCGAAAAGGCAGACCAGGTTGAGAATATTTCCATTGAGCTGCCGCTTCCGTGGCTTAAAAACGGCCTGGAACTGGTGGATACTCCTGGCGCAAACAACGAGTTCACGCTACACCAACAGTTCACGGAGAGTGTGGCCCGGGAGACGGATATTGCCATACTGTTAATGGATGCCCGGCAGGGAGGCGGAAAGCGGACGGAATTCGATTTTATCAATACGGTACAGAAAAGAGCGGGCCAAGCGATTGTTGTTTTGAATAAACTGGACACGATGGACGAGGATGATAGGAAAGAGGTGGTGGAGCACGTAATAAAAGAAGCCCTGCCTAAGCATTGGGATGGTCCCATAATACCGCCGGTCTATGGATTATCGGCTTTGGCGAGGTTGGACGAAGTGCTGGCGGCGAAAGAGCCGGGACTGATTGAGCTTTTTTGCGGATTCGTGCAACGATTGGAGACATTGGCAAAAGAAAAACGAGGGGAATTACTGCTGCACCGGTTGGGCAACCCGGAAAAAGAACTGTTTGCTCGCGCGAATCGGGCTGAATCTGAAAAACGTCCGCAGGAGGCGCATAAAATATATTTCGATTTAATGGACATACTTGATACCGCCGGACTTGATGCTGGGCCTGCTAAAAAAGGCATTGAACGGACGGAGGAACTGCTAAAATCAATGGTTCTGCGGCTGGATGAGATAAACCAGGAAATTAACAAGGCTCTGGCAATAGAAAAAAATGATCCAGATAGGTCGATTAAAACCCTGCTTAAAATGAAGGCAATTCAAGAAAAACAGGGGCACGTAGATGATCTGTTACAGTCGGCTATAACCCGTATTAACGCCAGGATTGAACAACGAGATGATGCGAGGTCCTTTATCAATACTTCAATCCAGCGAATTCCATTCTTGCTTGAAAATAAGGCGTATCAGGAAGCTTTATCAGAATTAAAAGAGATAGCAAAAAGAAAAGACATTGTAGAATTGACGGACGCAGAAATAAAGATGATCAATGATTTTCAAACAAACGCAGAGGCCTTAAAAGCACAAAGAATTAGAGATCTTTACAAGGAAATTGAGCAAATATCAAGTTATGAACAAAAAGAACCGGTAATGGCCCAGGATGCTTATGATAGAATTCAGCACGAACTTCAGTTGTTTGAAATTGCTGAGCCCAAACTGGAAAAGTCTTTGAATGAATTGCGAGAAAGAATCTTTCATCGTGATGCTGCACGAAAACTATATGCTCAACAACTCGAAGAAGCGCGCGCCCTTCATAAGAATGGTCGACATGCTGCCGCATTAGATCTTTTGAAACCCATAGAAAACATAGTGACAGATGCTGAATTGACTCATGAGGATGTGGCAACCATTGAAGGCTTGCGGCGGGCTATAGAAAACGATAGAAAGGCGGTGGATGTAAAGATAGGTTCGATGTTGGCTGATGCCGAGAAGATTTTGACTGAGGACATAGAACGCGCACGCCTTAGTTTTTTAGCGATAATTGAATATCAAGAAAGAGAACAGGTAGTTGATTGTCGTGCAACGCATGCTATTAAGCGAATAGGGGAGGCGGAAGAGCGGTTAAAAAGCATTAAGTCTATTGTGGAAAGAGGCGTATCAGAGGCTAATAAAATATTACAGTTGTACGACAAGGACAAAGATAAACAAGAAGGTGCAATGGTTGAGCGACAAAATGATATTATGAATGCGTTGGTGTTTCTTGATAATTTATTAGAAGAAATTCGATCTTTGTTTCAATATTATGGTAATGGCAAGACGGAATGGCGAGAAAGTGTATTTGGTGTAAGTTATTGGGACCCAATAAATGCAGAGAAAATGTTGAAAATATACCGAAAATATGTTTGGAATGTTTTTCTCGATGGGAACACAATAGGGGCTTGGATTCAAGTCTTTGTTGTTGGCGTTGCCTTCACGGCCCCTTTAATGTGGCTGCTGTTTAGTTAATGTGAGGTGTTATGCTCCTTCTTAGTCTTCTCTGTCTTGTTGGGAATATAGTGATAATTTATTCGCTCTTGAAGTTGCCAAAGCTAATAAAAACAAATGTTATTCGGCGTCGTCAGTATGCGGAGTACAGGAGAGATAAATGCGGGAAAGGTTGATGATGCCATTCCTTGGAGAGCAGAAACGATATGCCCATTACTGCTTATGTACGGGGGAACCCATGTTAGACCGCAGATATTCAACAGGAGGGAGTGGTTGTTTGCTGGATATCTTTCTCGAATATCAGGTTTGCTGCACATTATGCAAGCAGCAAACGGATTGGTATCCAGGTGAAGCAACTGCTATAAGTGTTTGGAATTTGCTTAATACAAACGTCCCGTTTTCAAATAAAATTTGATGAGAAAAGATTTTAATGCGAATCACATATCAAAACAAAACCGATTTTTATTTTTCATTGCAACGATTATCTCTAAGGCATCAAGAACTCTGGAAGACGGTTAAGCGAGAAATCGAGGAGATTCGCCATGAAATTATTATGCATGCCCATTGTTCTCCAAGGGCCGATAAATACTGGTCATACAAAAATACCGGCCTGTCTATCGTTTGTGATTTTCCTGATGATTTTACGGTTAACATTTATTGTATTGAGCCTATGCCTGAATAGTATAAATGTATGATATCTTGGATTGTAAATCGGCTTATAATGCATTGAAGTTTAATAGTCGGCAAATAAATGAGTACATGGAATAAGAGCCCCTTATGTCAAATAGTACAGACCTTTCCTTAGAAACCATCCTTGAGCGCCTACGCCACGACCCGTTACGTATTTCCGTATTCGGGGAATTCAGCGCCGGTAAAAGTACCTTCATCAACGCCCTTATCGGCGAAGACCTGCTTTCTGTGGCAGTAGAACCCACCACGGCCGTGCCTACCTATGTTGTTTACGCCAGGGAATTTGATGTATCGGTAAAACTAAAATCCGGGGAAGTCCTTACGCTGTTCGGCAAGGAAAAGCCGTTCTGGACGCGGTTTGTGGGTCGGGAAAGCGTATTGCACACTCTTCAAAGGCAGAAGGATGATATAAAAAGATTCCTGACCCAATGGACTAAGGAGGGCGAGAAAGCAGACCAGGTGGAACATATCTCCATGGAAATTCCCTTGCCCTGGTTACAACAGGGGCTGGAGTTAGTGGACACTCCTGGTACGAACAATGAGTTTACCCGGCATCATAATTACACCGAGAATGTTGCCCGTGAAACGGACATTGCAATAATACTGATGGATTCCCGTCAGGGTGGTGGGAAAAGAACTGAATTTGATTTTATAAATGCTGTGCAGAAATCCGTAGGTAAGACTATCATCGTGCTAAATAAAATAGACGCCATGGAACCTGTAGAGCGCGAAGATGTGGTGGAATACTTCCAGAAAGATGCTTTGCCCAAGCATTGGGAAGGCGCAATGTTGCCGGCTGTATACGGGCTTTCAGCATTATCACGGCTGGATAATGATTTGGCGGGCCGGGAGCCTGGTTTGGTGAAAGAGTTCGGGGGCTTCCTGAGCAAACTTGAAGCTTTGGCGAAAGAAGAAAGAGGTCCGCTGCTCCTGCATCGAATGGGAAACCCGGAAAAAATCCTTTTTAACCAGGCGATGCAGGCAGAGGCCCAAAAACGACCGCAGGATGCGCATAAGATTTACTTTGACCTGCTGGATGTGCTGGCCGCCGCCGGATTGGAGCAGGAACCGGCGGTTCAAGGAATAAAGCGGTGCGAAACCCATTTAAAAATAATGGTTAGAGGTCTCGATGAAATAAACCGGGACATCAGCCATGCTTTTTCTCTTTCCGAAAAGGAACCCGATGCAGCAATAAAACTGTTCCGGCAAATAATAGACAGGCAGATTGAATTAGGACAAAAGGATATGGAAATTGCAACGGCTGTCGACCGTCTGTCAGCGCATATCCTGAAAAGAGACATGGCAAGAAAAGTGGTCCAGAATGTGCTAGAGACAGTACGACGGTCCATAAAAAACGGCAAATACTGCCAGGCATTGATAAAGATTAAGCCTCTTGAGGCACCCCCCGCATTAGCCGAAATGGAAAGTGCCGGCAATGAGGAAATTAAGGAATTAAAGCGCACTATAATAGAGGGTAGAGAAAGGCAGCTTAGCGAATATACTGATAATATAGCCGGTGCAATAGAGGTGGAAAGTATAGAACCGCAAAAAGCTCGTAAATTATTTAATAAATATTATAACCAATCTGTCAGCCAGGGCCATAGCGAAGAAGAATTAAGAAAGATTGAGATATTTGTCCGGGAACAAATAGCAAAGGGTGTCCGGCAGCACATAAAAAGTCAATCAGCAGGCCACACCAAGTATAGGGCGTGGGTAGTTTTCGCTTTCTTTCTGATTCTTGCGGTTGTTTTTGCAGGTGGTTGGTTTGTGGTCGAAAAAGGGCTTTTCTCGGGTCTTGCTCGTGAGGAATACTTAATTGTAGCCATGATAGGGCCTGACGAAGCTAGCGCAGGCTTGAGTGCTGTTGCCCCTAAGGGAAGCAAGGGGATAAAGTTACCGATGCGTGACAATGAAATGTACGAGGTTATCTTTAGGTTTGACAGTACAAAACAAAACAGGAATGTAAGCCTTCCGTTGCGGTACAATAAAATGGATGGTCTTGTGCTGAATTATACGTGCGATGGTGAAATAGTCTTTCTGAATGAAAGCATGATAGTTGGCATACAAATAGGAATGAAAAGCAATGTTGCAAATATAAAAGAACTATTTATGCATGCTAAAATGGAAAACTTGCAGACAATTGTTATGGATTCTGTAAGTAAGAGCAAGGCGGATTCGCTTGTGGGACTATTCCAGTTATTGGCGAGTAAGAAGTTGAAGCTAAGGCTGGCAATGGTGGGAAGGAATAGCGATAATACCATCCAATCTTTGATAGAAGCACTTCGCCCCATTGAGTTGATTGTGGATGACGTTACTATCAAAGTCCCTAGTAGATATGCAGTTGCGGCTGCGCTTCTCAAAGATTCAAGTTATTCAGAGGATGATTTCTTTAATTCAATTGCTTTGCAGCGACAGTATCTGAACGGTATGGATTTTGTAAAAGCAAACCCTTTATGGCTTGTTGCTAGAAATAAGTTTTTTGATTTATTGGACACCCAGCGGCCTGACTTGTCTGCAATAACGCTGGTTGGTTTTGATTCGACAGAGGATTTTGATGTGTCTCGATTAAAGCAGTTTGCGGGGTTGGCCTCTCTCTCAATTTGTAAGGAGACGCCATTGCGATTGGATGGATTGGCGGATTTTCGGTCTTTAAGAATATTGAATTTGGGCTATTGTAGAAAATTGATTGGAGCTATGCCCCGGTTGATGCTAGACGAGGTACGACTGCCGAAGGGTGTGTCGAATAAGGCGTTAGCAAGGTACTGTGACAGTCTGCCTGGGTTGCAAATCATCCATTTAGACAGTGGAATAACTGATTATAGTGTTTTAAACAGGTTAAAACATTTAAAGGTCCTTGATGCGAGAGAAGTTAAAAGCTACAGTTCTATAACAGATCTAAAAGATCTGCAATTGTTAATGTTGCCATCAGCAGTTTTTAGCGACTCTTTAAGAAATGTACTGGCAATGCTTGAAAAGGAACTGCCGAATTGTCAGATTGTATGCGGCGTTTGCATGGGTTCCGGTTGGTTGGTGTTGATAATCCCTATGGTTCTGATTGCCTGTCTATTAATGCGAATAACCAAAAGACGCCAAAATGGGTAGTGTAAAAGTCGCCCTTCCTTGCATAATTTCCCTGGCAGGTGTCTTGCTTTTTGCGCTGTTTGCCCATTCCACGGGCTGGTCATGGCTCCTGGCTATAATTGCACTGATAATTGTCTCTGTTACAATCGCAGCATCTTTTAAAAAGATTGGCCTCAGAGAAACAATTGGAACATCCTACCTTTCAGCTAAAACATTGATTTATTCGGCAGTCGGAATTTGCGTGGGAATCACAGCATCTGTCGGGTTTCTATGTGGTGCTATGGAAACCTCATTCTTTAAAGGCATAACCTCCTTTGCCTGCGTTGCAGGACTGATAGGGTTAAGCGAAGAGTTTTTATTCCGGGGCTTCATCCAAGGTAGGTTAAGGAAGTTATCCCGATATGGTTCATTGCTCATTGCGGTTTTGGGTCATACGGTCTACAAATGCTTGTTGTTCCATTCTCAATTACAAACCGCTCAGATGGACCCTCTACTATTCATTTCCTGGACCATTGCAGGTTCGACTGTGTGTGGTTTTTTGCGGGAAGGCGCAGGGAATATTGTGCCGCCGGTATTAGCCCACTCTATCTTTGATGTTGCAGTTTATGGGGGCAATATTGAGGCGCCCTGGTGGGTTTGGGGTTAAACATGAACCTTTCTAATTCAATTTCTAGAAGCACTATGAAGACTGTTGGCCTTTCCACGGATATGTTGGTATTCTTCAAGTTGCTTAGTAATAGGGATTTTATAAAACTCTTGATAGGCCTTCACCGGGGCTATAAAAAAGACTCTAATTATTCACCCTTTCATTTGGTCATGGCTCTGTTACGCTTGATAAAGAATGAAAGAATAACCAGCTACAACGGTGTATTTGTCCTGAATTCGTTTATTCCACCCTTTCCTTCCAAGCCCTTTAATCAAATGCTGGCTGCAGTACCTGGCCGGGAATCACTCCTTTTTGAACATGTCCACGGTAGTCGTACCGCCCCGGTCTCTGTGAATATTGCCGTAACCGGCGATTGTAACCATCATTGCCAATATTGTTCGGCAAAGCACATGTCAAAAGAAAAAGGATTGCAGTTGGCTGAGCTGAAAACTGTGTTGGCCCAATTGCAGGACATGGGTGTAGCCATTATAGGTCTTACCGGCGGTGAGCCGACATTGCGAAAAGACCTCACAGAAATAATCGGCAGCATTGACAGCAGGTCTGTTTCAATTCTTTATTCAACGGGGCAAAGCATTACACTGGAAAAAGCCCGCGAGTATAAGAATGCCGGATTATTTGCCGCAGCCATCAGCATGGACCACTATAAGGAAGAGCAGCACGATGCCTACAAGGGGGTAAGGGGCAGTTTCAGGACTGCAAATGAAGCTATAAACAACTGCCTTCAGGCGGGTCTTTATACAATAATGCAGGTGCTTGTCCGCAAAGAACTGGTCTCAGGCAATGAGCTTGAATCTGTTTTGGATATAGGACGGGCACATGGGGTAAGCGAAATCAGGCTACTCGATATTAAAATACCTGATTATGCGAATGTTCGTTCTAATGGTAGCTTATTGACTAAAGATGACCTCAAGACGATTAAGAATCTCCAGCTTGATGCCAATAAATCTAGAAAATATCCGAAAATTGCATCGGTGTTTTATGAAGAGGATGCAGAGCGATTTGGTTGCAGTGCGGGAATCCACCATTCATATATCGATGCTGCCGGAAATTTAAATCCATGCGATTTTATACTCCAATCCTATGGGAACGTAACCCAAACTCCGATGCGGGAGCTTTGGAATAAAATGAATGCCCGTTATGGCCTGTGTCGAGATGATTGCAGGGCATATAAGCGAACGGGAATCACAAGGAAATTGGATGACGATACGGATTGTGCTACCGCACTACCTGGTTTTTATCGTATTCTTGCGGGGTGTGGGTGCTGAGTGAAAATGGCAGATTTTATGAAAGTCGTTATTGTTAGAAATTGGCCCATAAGGCTTAAAATAAATTGAGGTGCTTTAATGTGTACAACAATACAATCGATTGACGAGCTTCGGCTTGAAATACAACGTAGGTGTAATGAGATTGGTGATGTTGCCGCTATATTGTATAGGGGGCAATCAGCCAATTGGCCGCTGCATCCTTCCGCCGTAAGGCCATTTATAAACAACGAACTTTGGGAGCGGGATTTTGATGTATTTGTTCAGCCTTACCGGACTATCCACCAGGCAATTACTTATAGACATATGGTTGCATCATTTGAAGATGTTTTGTCGGAACGATACCCGCAATATATGCAATACGTGGATTATTCGTCCGAAGGTGACTACGAATCTATGGGTTTCGTTGTGCAGTGTTTGTGTCAGCAATATGCCAGAAGCGCTATGTTTCTTGATGCAACGAGTAATTTAAATGTGGCTTTGTTTTTCGGTTCAAGAAGGCTTTATAATACAAATGCATCCGTGGATGGTAGGCTTATTTGTCGTGCTGATAGAGCAACAACGGATTGGGTTTACCTATCAATATTCTTTGTTCGCGAGTCAAATATTGTCCGATTTACTCCTCAACCAGCTGAATACATGACAAGGATGAACTACATTCGGCATAATCGTGGTAACGCTGCATATTATTTTGCGATTGATATGACCAGGATGTCAGACGCGCAAAGGGTTGTTAATCAATCTTCATGGTTCTTAGGCCAGTTACCTGAAAACGAGTACGAGCATCGTGTTGATAGTTGTATTTTTGATAACGTTTTTTGCAGAAGCATATTTAGAATGCCGATAGAGTGTGTCGAAAGATATCTGCATACCCAATCCGTACCAATTCGTATATCGTTGTTTCCTGATGATGACCGAATCTTGCATTGGGCTGAAAGGTGTCGACTTGAACGCCTGCAGTCACTTCAAGAAAACAGACTTGGGCGAAACGATTTGGGGATAAGTATAGTTCGATATTTTCCTGAATTGGATGATCTGTATATCCGCTAATAGAATGTTATACCGATAACAAATGGAGGTGAAATGTTTATTGTAAAAAATGTTTTTAAAACGATTCTTGCGCGACAGTCTGCTCTTAACGATAAAATAAAGATTAAACCATCTGACTTGCTCGAGATGCAAAACGCGCTTGGTCAGAGCGACCTCTCCGTCGCCGTTGTCGGTGAAATAAAACGCGGCAAATCCACCTTTCTAAACGCCCTTATCGGCACAAAACTCTTTCCTTCCCGCGCCACTATCTGCACAGCGGGGGTTACAATACTGGACAATGGGCCGGAAGCGGCAGCGGAAGTGTGGTACAAGGATAAGAAGCCAGAGCGTGTAAAAATCAACGAGCAGGACCCCATGGCAGGATTTGAAATGCTGGTATCGCGTAAAAATCCCAATGTCCGGAATATCCAGATGGTTAAAATATGGTACCCCAACAAGTTTTCCGGTAACGGTATCATTTTGGTGGACACCCCCGGAGTAAACGACCCGGACTATTGGCGGGAGGAGATAACCTATGCCTACCTGGCAAACGCGGACGCAGTAATTATGCTGCTGGACCCCATGCAGCCGCTTTCTGCCTCTGAAGTGGAGTTCTTGGACCAGAAAATCCTGGGGCAGAACATCGCCAACCTGATATTCGTGGTCAATAAGATTGACGATGTTAATCCACAGGAACGTGAATCCGCGATGAAACGCATATCCAAACTGCTTGCCCAGCATGTGCCAAATCCGATGATTTTCGCTGTGGCCTCAAAGCCAGCGCTGGAAGCCAAGCTTTCTTCAAATGAAAGCATGCTGAAGTCCACCGGTTTCCCCGAATTTGAGGAAGCCCTGATGGATTTTCTGGCCAAAGGCCGCGGCGGCCTGCTTATGCGTACCAAGATACAAAAGGGGCAAAGCCACCTCGCCAGCATGGAAGATTCGTTAAACCATAGGCTCGGTGCATTAGACCAGGAAAAAGGCGTGGTAGAGCAGAAGCTTAAGGTCGCAACGAAAAACCTGGACGACCTGACCGGCAAACGAAAGAATCTGGAGAAGGAGATAAATGCACGGCGAGAACGGGTGGAAGACAGGCTTGAAGTGCAGGTTGGCATGTTGAAGAAGGTTTTTAACGAGAAGCTGAAACCGGCGGTTTTAAGCGAGCCGGATATCCATGCGCTTCGCCAGGATATTCTTCTGTTTCAAAGAAATGCGGTGAGCGCCTTTCATGATACCATCCGGAATGAATACGAAAATATTATGAGCGAATTCGGCGCTGCATCGGCAAGCCTGGAAGGCGAGGTCCGGAACGCCCTTGCCGAATTCAACTATTCTGCGGAGAGCGCGCTTCAAACAATAGAGGTGGAACGGATAACGCAAGTGGCGCCCCAGGTCAACCGTGGATTGACCCGTACTGGAGAGGCAGCCTTCGTCGGGGCGGGGCTTGGTGCGGTATTATCCCTGGTAGGCGCTGTCAGCCTGGGTGTGGTTACCGCGGGAGTGGCGGGTCTGTTCATGGCTGCGGGAGCCTACGCATTGTTTGGAGACGGAGAAGAAAAGCCGCAACAGATAGCCTATGTCGAATCACAGGACATTGTGAACAATAAAAAAGCGGTCCAGGCACTGGAACGGTTTATTAATAATTTGAATGGAACAATCAATGGGCTGGTCCGTTCGCTTATAAACTCCGTTATTAATACAACAACCCGGCCCATAGAAACCGCAATCACCAGCCAGCATGGGGTCATCAAGCAAATCGAAGACAATCTTGACAAAACCGTGGAGCAGCAGCAGGCCATCCGCACGGAGCTTAAAGAGCACTTTGAAGGAATTCATGCCCTAAAAAAGCAATACCAGGAACTAATAGGCTCAATTACACAGTCCGCATAAAAGCGGGAAGAATATTGGCTTTTACATCTCTAATATGACAGAAAGTACAAAAGGCTGATATTATGACCCTTAAAATGCTCATTTTAGCCGGTTTTTTTGCGGTTTGCCCTGCGCAGAATGACAGTTTATCGAGTTATACAAAAAGACAGGAGCAGGAATTCCAGAAATACCAGGATGACCTTAAGGCAGGATTGAAAAAACAAGAGAAGGCTGTTTCAAATTACCAAGCGCAGACTGCGGCTGATTTCATTGCATGGCAAAAGGTGCAAACAGCCGAATTCAAGAAATTCCAGGACAGCATTGCATTGGAATGGGGTGCTTTTACAGCGCCAGGGCCTAAATTATGGGTTGAATATGGCAAAGACAGACGTTCTTTTTCCTCGGTGGATTTTGAAAAGGGGTTGGTCACGGTAGAAGCCCTGATGCAGCGGGGCGAAACGGTGAAACAAGCAAGAAAAAGACTCAAACAGGCGATGGAAAGGACTTTGACCAGCAGGGGCGGTACGTTGCCGATACCTGTCTCAACAAAACAGCAGCTTTTAAATAAACCTATTTTAGATTTGCAGGTTATAGATACCTCGGTCATGGAACTTGCGGAAAAAGCGGTTACATCAAAACCGGATACCGCGGGGCGCTCAATAATTTCCGTCACTTTTCCTCTGGCACCGGATCATCTGAAAAAACGCATGTCCCCATATTTGGAAATTATTCAAGAGCAGTCCAGCGCGTACGGATTGAATACGGCCGAGGTTATGGCTATTATCCATACGGAATCCGCTTACAATCCCATGGCCGTGTCCAGTTGCGGTGCCCTTGGGTTAATGCAATTGGTCCCTGAATCGGGTGGCAGGGAAGCTTATCAGTATGTTTATGGCGCTGACCTTATTCCCAGCAGGGAATTATTGATGAATCCTGAAAAGAACATTCAATTAGGTTGCGCTTATTTATATTTGTTGAAAAACCGCTATTTCAACGGAGTTCTTGATAATTCAGCCAAATCATATTGCGCCATATCCGCATATAATGGAGGCCCGAAGGCCGTTGCTTTGGCTTTTACCGGTGAAAAGAAACTGGAACCGGCAATTTATATAATAAATACGGTGAAAAATCCAGAGCAGGTCTATAACAACCTGGTGATGAATTTACCGTTCGCGGAAACAAGAATATACCTGAAGAGCGTGGTCGAGAGAATAAAACTTTACCAATAAAAACAGGAAGAATTCAAAGAGAACCAGCTCTTATAAGATAGCAGTAAGAAAACAATAAATCAATTAATGGAAGGAGAAAGGTTATGAAAAACATGAGCAGTCGTATTCTGACCCTTGGGGCGGCCTTTGTCGCCTCTTTCATGTTCACCTTTTGTGGCAGTTCGAAACCGGGACAGGGTTACGTGGACAACACGCCGGACGATATGCAGGAGCTGATTGCGAAAAAGTTCAGCAAGGGGGTTTACGCAATCGGGACGGCGACCGGCCCCAACGAGAACATTGCGGTTGAAAAAGCGGCACAGAACGGGCGGGCCGAACTGGCGCGGAAGTTCAAGGCGCAAATAGACGCTTTGCAGAAAGGCTATGCGGAAGCGACGAACAACAAGGGGCTGGAAGAATACAAGCAGGTAATTGAGATTTTCGCTTCACTGGAAATAAGCGGTTCGAGTATTGCCAAGTCAATGGTCCGGCCTGAGAAAGACGGCTCTTTTTCAGCCAAGGCCCTGATTGCGGTAACGGCGGAGGATATGAAAGCGGTCATTGATGAAAAAATGCAGACATACACGTCTTACAAGGCCACCGAAGCATACAAGGAATTGGAAGCGCGGGTAGCCAAGGAAAAAACAGAGAAAAAGGCCGTAGAATAAAGCCGGTATTCCTTATGCGCAAAATTCTCTTTGTCCTGATTTTCGGTGCCCTGGCTTGCACGCTATATCTTTGCCAGCATAAAAAGAGCGCAAGCCAGACACCCATGCCGTCCCCGGAGATATATTCTTATAAAGTGTCCAGATTCTTGAACAATGTCAGCTGGTCTCCGGACGATTCGGTCTGGAAAGTGGTTGAGACCGGCATGCAATTGAGCAAATCAAACTATGTAGAGACAGGGGAGAGGTCATTCGCAACACTGGAAGGGTCGCTGGGTGACATAGTGATGCTGGGCGAGCGTGCTAAAGTGCAGTTGCTGGTAAAGGAACTTATGAAGCATGCCGGTCCGCGCCGCACACGGGGGGTGTCGCTCATTCGCGGGGCGGTGAACTGTTCGGTAAAAAAGGGCGAAGGAACCTTTATGGTGGAAACCCCCACATCACGGATAAGGGCGCTTGGGACCCAGTTTTCGGTTAGCTATAACGACAGTTCGGAGATAACCGAAGTCAGGGTCCTGGAAGGTGAAGTCGAAGTTACGGATAAAAACAACCAGCAGGACACCACAGTTGTTCACACGAATAAGTTTTTCATAAAACTGAAAGGGCGGATTGAAGAACGGAGTCTAGATAAGCAGGATAGCCTGCTGTTTGAGCATCTTGGAAGCTATGGTGAAAGCCCTGCGCCGAAACCCGGCGTGGCCTTTCCTTCGGCTGAAGAAGCGAAGAAAACCTATCAGGATTTAAGCGGACAAACGGAAGGCCTGAAAGGTTCTGCAACCGCAAAGGAAGCACGCAAGGCGGAAAAGGCCATTGCCCAGGAACGCCAGGAAACCAAAGCCGGAATGGACAGCATACGAAATGAGTATCTAAAGGAAAAAGCGAAGATGCTTGCTGATTCGGGGCAAGGCGCAAACGGGGGCGGTAAAATAGATGACGCGATTGATGAGCTGCATAGGAGAAAGGCTCGTTGGAATTAAGTCGCTATAGTAATTAGAGATACGGAGGTTTGTGTAAAAGTTCATGGTATATGTATTTTATCCGGATAAAATACATTGCTATTGCATATTATCTTTTTGTATGTTATAGCCATGGAAATCCTTGAACGGCTATTACAAATCAATTTGCCAAAAGGCCGGTCAGCGTTTCTTTGGGGTCCGAGAAAGACCGGTAAAACCTATTGGTTGGCAAGGAAATTTCCTGGTGCCATTCTGATTGATTTGCTGAAAACCGATGTGTTTGCTGAATATGCATCGCGTCCCGCATTGCTCCGTGAGCGTTTTTCGGATGCTTCATCTTTAATTATTATTGATGAAATCCAGCTGGTGCCCGCCCTTTTGCAGGAGGTGCACTGGTTAATCGAAAATCGCGGCCTTTCCTTTATTCTTACGGGCTCAAGCGCGCGCAAACTCCGCAGGAACGAAGCGAATCTATTGGGCGGACGGGCCTGGCGGTACACCATGGCTCCCCTCACAAGCAGGGAAATTTCCGAATTCGACATTGATTTGATCATGCGCACCGGGCTTATTCCCAATCATATCATGTCCCCCGATCCTCTCCAGGATCTTCGCGCCTATGTTTCGGATTATCTTAAGACTGAAATCGCGGCGGAGGCGACCGCGCAAAACATTCCCGCATTTGCGGAATTCCTGCATGTCGCC
>Ga0208373_1002822_pt1 | contig 18271 bp, 11 predicted proteins | sample RifOxyC2_FD_184036 | JGI IMG/M metagenome (GOLD analysis project Ga0208373, IMG submission 184036) | Soil microbial communities from Rifle, Colorado - Rifle Oxygen_injection C2 (SPAdes) | ecosystem: Environmental > Terrestrial > Deep subsurface > Rock core/Sediment | place: Rifle, Colorado... | reverse complement strand
ATATCGTATCCGTCTTTGACCTGCCGGCGACGACAGGGGGGCTCTACGCCCACGTGGTGGCCGATCCTCAGACCCAGCGGGCGGTCTGTTATCTGGGTTAATTAGGGACAGAGCCCCTATTTTTTCAGAAAAAATAGGGACTCTGTCCCTAATTAACCCTGAAGCGGCATCACATCCCACGGCTCCTTCCGGAGGGCATCGATCGCCTCGGCAAGCGCCCGAGCCCCGGAGATCGTCGTTGTGTAAAGAACGTTGTAAACAAGCGCTCCCCTGCGGATGTGGTAAGCATCGTCCCTGGCGGATCGCTTGGACGAGCTCAGATTGATCACAAGCTGAATGTCGCCGTTCTTGATGTGGTCGACGATGTTGGGCCTGCCCTCGCTCACCTTGAGGATCGTCTCCGCCTGAACATTCTGCGCCCGCAGTCTTTCCGCGGTTCCCCGTGTGGCGGCGATCTGAAACCCCATCCTCGCGAAGGACTCGGCCACGGGGATTATCCGGTCCTTGTAACAGTCGTGGACGCTGATGAAGACCGTTCCCTTCAGAGGCATCTTGAACCCCGCCGCCATCTGCGACTTCGCATAGGCCATGCCGAATGAACGGTCGATTCCCATCACTTCGCCGGTGGATTTCATCTCGGGCCCCAGCAGGATGTCCACGTTCGGAAAGCGGTTGAACGGGAAGACCGCCTCCTTCACGGAGATATGTTCCGGCCGGATGGGCTCGGTAAAACCAAGCTCCTGGAGGGTTTTCCCCAGCATCACCTTCGTGGCGAGTTTCGCCAGGGGAACGCCGATCGCCTTGCTGACAAAGGGGATGGTGCGCGAAGCGCGGGGATTGACCTCGAGGACGTAAAGCTCACCGTCCTTGATCGCATACTGGATGTTCATGAGGCCGACGACATGGAGTTCCTCGGCGATCAGCTTTGTCTGAAGTGCGATCGTACCCAGGAGTTCCGGTCCGAAGGTGATCGTCGGCAGGACGCAGGCGCTGTCCCCGGAATGGATGCCCGCCTCCTCGATATGCTCCATGATCCCTGCGACGACCGTCGTCGTCCCGTCGCTGATCGCGTCCACGTCCACCTCGATCGCGTCCTCGAGGAACTTGTCGATCAGGATGGGGTGCCCGGGGGAAACCTCGAGGGCCCTAACCATGAAAAGACGAAGGGTCTCGGTATCATAGATGATCTCCATCGACCGCCCCCCCAGCACATAGGAAGGCCGGACCAGGACCGGATAACCGATTCGCTCGGCCGCCCGGATCGCCTCCTCGGTGTCCATCGCCGTGTCGTTGTCCGGCTGGCGGAGTCCAAGGCGGCTGACGATCTCCTGGAAACGTTTCCGGTCCTCGGCGCGGTCGATCGCGTCGGGAGAAGTCCCGATGATCGGCGCCCCCGCCGCCTCCAATCCCCTGGCGAGGTTCAGGGGGGTCTGGCCTCCGAACTGGACGATGACGCCCATCGGTTTTTCCGCCCTGAGGATGTGGAGGACATCCTCGAGGGTCACCGGTTCGAAGAAGAGTTTGTCGGAGGTGTCGTAGTCGGTGCTGACCGTTTCCGGGTTGGAGTTGATCATGATGCTCTCGACCCCCTCCTCCTTGAGGGCGAAAGAGGCGTGGACGCAGCAGTAGTCGAACTCGATCCCCTGGCCGATCCGATTCGGCCCCCCGCCGATGATGACCACTTTCGGTTTCGTCGAGGGGCGGGCCTCATCCTCCGTCTCATAGGTGGAGTAGTAGTACGGGGTGTAAGCCTCGAACTCCGCCGCACAGGTGTCGACGAGCTTGTAGACGGGAACGATCCCGGCTTCGTAGCGGCGGCGGCGAATCTCGTCCTCGGTAAGGTTCCAGAGACCACCGAGGGTGCGGTCGGAGAAACCGAGGCGCTTTGCCTCAAAAAGCCGTTCCGTCGAAGGCGGTCCGTTTTTCAGCTCCTCCTCCGCCTCGACCAGTGTCCTGATCTGGTTGAGAAACCAGGGGTCGATCGCTGTCAGGCGCCGGATCTCCTCCAGGGGCATCCCGTAACGGAAAGCCGCGGCGATGTAAAAGAGGCGGAGCGAATTCGGTGTCGTGAGCTTCTTCTCCAGGAATTCGGCGGGACGGACGTCCTTCGGCAGATCGATCATCAGGCCGAACCGTTTGATCTCCAAGGAACGGATCGCCTTCTGGAGGGCCTCCCGGAAGGTCCGGCCGATCGCCATCGTCTCGCCGACCGATTTCATCGAGGTGGTAAGGAAGTCCTCCGTTTCGGGAAACTTCTCGAAGGTCCAGCGGGGGATTTTCACCACGCAGTAGTCGATCGTCGGCTCGAAGGAGGCCATCGTTTCCCGGGTGATGTCGTTGGGGATCTCATCGAGGGTGTAACCCACGGCGAGCTTGGCGGCGATCTTGGCGATGGGAAAGCCCGTCGCCTTCGAGGCGAGCGCCGAGGAGCGGGAAACGCGGGGATTCATCTCGATGACGATCATTTCCCCCGTATCCGGGTGGACGGCGAATTGGACATTGGAGCCGCCCGTTTCGACGCCGATCTCGCGCATGATGGCGATCGCCGCGTCCCGCATCTTCTGGTACTCGACGTCGGTAAGCGTCTGGGCGGGGGCAACGGTGATCGACTCGCCCGTATGGACCCCCATGGCATCCACGTTCTCGATTGAACAGATGATGACGACGTTGTCCGCCTTGTCGCGCATCACCTCGAGCTCGTACTCCTTCCAGCCCAGGGCCGACTGTTCGAGCATGACCTCGTGGATCAGGGAGGCGTCGAGCCCTCCCTTGGCGATCTCGGCGAGTTCCTCCCGGTTGTAGGCAACGCCGCTACCCGTTCCGCCCAGGGTGAAGGAGGGACGGACGATGATAGGAAATCCTATCCGGGATGCAATCGCGAAGACATCGTCTATCGACCGGGCAAAGCCGCTTTGGGGAACGCTGAGCCCGATCTTTTCCATGGCCGCCCTGAAGAGCTGGCGATCCTCCGCCTTATGGATGACGGGCAGCGACGCCCCGATCATCTCGACGCCGTACTTTTCCAGAACGCCCGCCTCCGCGACGGCGACCGCGGTGTTGAGGCCTGTCTGGCCGCCCAGTGTGGGGAGCAGCGCATCGGGGCGCTCCTTTGCGATGATCTTCTCCACCGCCTCCGGCGTGATCGGCTCGATATAGGTCCTGTCCGCCGTTTCCGGGTCGGTCATGATCGTCGCCGGATTGGAGTTGATCAGGATGACCTCGTACCCCTCTTCTTTGAGCGCCTTGCAGGCCTGGGTGCCGGAATAGTCGAACTCGCACGCCTGGCTGATGATGATCGGCCCGGAACCGATGATCAGAATCTTCTTGATGTCAGTTCTCTTTGGCATTTTCCTTCGGTTATTCCTCTTCTCCCCCCTCCGCATGGGGTTCCTGGGGTCAGAGTTCCTGGGGTCAGGTCTTTAAATTTAGCATTTCGTGCGCTTTTTATACGAAACGCTAAATTTAAAGACCTGACCCCATCCTTCCCTACTCCCACTCGATCGTGCTCGGCGGCTTGGAACTGATGTCGTAGACGACCCGGTTCACCCCCCGAACCTCGTTTATGATCCGGTTCGAGACACGGCTGAGGAGGTCGTAGGGGAGCCGCGCCCAGTCCGCCGTCATAGCGTCCTCGCTCGTCACCGCCCGGATGACGATGACATTTTCGTAAGTCCGCTGGTCCCCCATGATCCCGACGCTCTTGATCGGCAGAAGAACGGCGAAAGACTGCCAGAGCTTCCGATAGAAGTTCCCTGCCCGGATCTCCTCCATCAGGACCGCATCGGCATTTTTCAGGATGGTAAGCCGCTTTTCGTTCACCTCGCCGATGATCCGCACGGCGAGCCCCGGCCCCGGGAAGGGCTGTCGCCACACCACGTCGTCGGAAAGCCCGAGCTCTTTCCCCAGGAGGCGGACCTCATCCTTGAACAGATGCTTAAGCGGCTCGACGAGCTTGAGCTTCATCCGTTTGGGAAGCCCCCCCACGTTGTGGTGGGACTTGATCACGGCACTCGGTCCCCCGAAGGCCGACCGGGATTCGATGAGGTCCGGGTAGAGCGTCCCCTGGCCGAGGAACTCCGCCCCCTTGATCTTCTTTGCCTCCTTCTCGAAGACTTCGATGAAGGTGCGGCCGATGATCTTGCGCTTGCGCTCCGGGTCGGCGACCCCCTTGAGGGCATCGACAAAGGCCCTGCGTGCCCGGGCGAACCGGACGTTCATCTGGAGATTCCTCGCGAAAAGGGCCAAGACCTTCTCCCCTTCACCCAGTCGAAGCAGGCCGTTGTCGACGAAAACGCAGGTAAGCTGGCGGCCGATCGCTCTGTGAAGAAGGACCGCCGCGACGGAGGAGTCCACCCCTCCCGAGAGCCCGAAAACCACCCGCTTATCGCCGATCGTCTCACGGATTTCCTCGACGGCTTCCTGGATGAACGATTTCATCGTCCAGCTTTTTTCGCATTTGCAAACCCCGTAGAGGAAGTTCTCCAGGATCTTCTTCCCTTCGACCGTATGGACGACCTCCGGATGGAATTGGAGGCCGTAGAATCTCCGTTTGGCGTCCTCGGCCGCGGCGACCTCGGTGTTCTCGGTAGAGGCGGTGATCGTAAAGCCCGCCGGAAGCCTGCCGATCTGATCGCCGTGGCTCATCCAGCAGCGCGTCCTTTTCCCCACGCCGGGGAAAAGCCGCCCCGCCCTCTTTACAACCAGCTCCGCAAATCCGTATTCCCGTTTATCCGCCCCGACGACCTCGCCCCCCAGGGCGTCGACCATGAACTGGAGGCCGTAGCAGATCCCGAGGATCGGGATGCCCAGCGTAAATATCCCTTTGTCCGCGCGGGGTGAACGCGCCTCGTAGATCGAGGCCGGCCCGCCGGAGAGGATGATCCCCTCGGGTTTGAGGGCGCGGATCTTTTCGAGGCCGATATCCGGCGGTTCGATCTGGCAGTAGACCTGGTGCTCCCGGACGCGCCGGGCGATAAGCTGGTTGTACTGGGAACCAAAATCGATGATCAGGATCACGGTTGTCGCTCCTTTTTAAAATAGGCCGGACAGAGCCGCCTCAGCAGGTCTCACCTTTCGAATCGATGGCATCGATGAACTCGTCGAACAGATACTCCGCGTCGTGCGGACCCGGGGCTGCCTCCGGGTGGTACTGGACACTGAACGCCCTGAGCGCCGGGTAAGCGATTCCTTCCGAGGTGCGGTCGTTGAGATTTTCTTGCACCGTCTCCCTCTCCCCCGGGATGGATTCGGGCAGGACCACAAACCCGTGGTTCTGGGAAGTGATCTCCACCCGGCCGCTGCGGCGATTCTTCGTGGGCTGATTGATCCCGTGATGGCCGAACTTGAGTTTAGCCGTCCGGCCTCCGACCGCCTGACCCAGCACCTGATGACCCAGACAAATGCCGAAAAGAGGGACTTCCCCCAGGAGCGCCCGCACCGCTTCCACGATGTAAGGAAGGGCCGCCGGATCCCCGGGCCCGTTGGAGAGCAGAACCCCGTCGGGTCGAAGAGCCAGGATCTCATCCCCCGTAGCCGTGGCGGGCAGAACGAGAACCTCGCAACCCCGCCTCTCCAGGTTCCGGAGGATATTGAACTTGACGCCGCAGTCGAGGACCACCACCCGCCGGTGTCCCGAAGCGACAGACGGCATCTTTTGCTGCGCTCCTCCCTTCCATCGGTAGGGCTCCCGGCAGGAAACCTCCTTCACAAGATCGCGGCCGACCAGCCCGGGATAGGCGCGGACGCGGCTGAGAAGGATCTCGACATTGTCCGTTTCCGTCGACAGGATGCCCCGCATCGCCCCGGTGATCCGGATCCGCCGGGTCAGGGCTCGTGTGTCGATCCCCTCCACGCCGAGTTTGCCGTGCGACTCGAGGAAGGACTTCAGGTCCTGTCGGGATCGCCAGTTGCTCACATAATCCTGGTATTCGCGGACGACGAACCCCTCGAGGTGGAGGTTGTCGGACTCCATGTCCTCCGGGTTGATCCCGGTATTGCCGATGAGCGGGTAGGTCATCGCGACGATCTGTCCTTTATAGGAAGGATCGGTAAGGATCTCCTGGTAGCCTGTCATCCCGGTGTTGAAGACGACTTCGCCAAGAACCTCGCCTTCGCCGGCGAATGCCCGCCCCCGATAGATGCTCCCGTCCTCCAGGACCAGAAGGGCCCGACGCTTTCCCTCTTCCAGCATGCCTGCTCCTTTTACTAAAGTATCGGCAGATAGCGGTCGATCTCGAACTGGCTGACGTGGACGCGGAAACGATCCCACTCCACCTTCTTGTTCTCCACGAACTTGTCGAAGATGTGGTCGCCGAGGGTATCGCGGACGAGCTTGCTCCCCTGCACCACGACCAGGGCTTCGTAGAGACTTCCCGGCAGGGAGGTAATTCCCGCCTTCTCGCGGGCCTTTTCATCCATCTCGAAGATGTCCTCTTCCACCGGCTCGGGCAGGGGATAGGCCTTCTCGACCCCCCTCATCCCTGCGGCCAGCATGACGGAAAAGGCCAGGTAGGGGTTGCAGGCCGGGTCGGGTGACCGGTACTCCATCCGGGTCGCCTTTTCCTTCCCGGGTTTGTACATCGGAACGCGGACCATCGCGGAACGGTTGCGGCGCGCCCAGGAGACGTAAACCGGGGCTTCGTATCCGGGAACGAGTCTCTTGTACGAATTGATCCATTGGTTGCAGATCGCGGTGATCTCCGGGGCATGGGTCATGATGCCGGCGATGTAGTGCTTGGCCATCTTGGAGAGGTTGTACTTGTCGCGGCCGTCGAAGAAGCAGTTCTTCGACCCCTTGAAGAGCGACTGATGGACGTGCATGCCGCTCCCGTTCTGTCCGAAGACCGGCTTTGGCATGAAGGTCGCGTAAACGCCATTCTGCCGCGCGATTTCCTTGACCGCGGTGCGGTAGGTCATGACGTCGTCGGCCATCTTGAGGGCCTCGTTATAGCGCAGGTCGATTTCATGCTGGCTCGGGGCCACCTCGTGATGGCTGTACTCTACCCGGATCCCCATCTCCTGGAGGGCAAAGATCGTCTGCCGGCGCAGGTCCGTCGCCCGGTCCACGGGAAGGCCGTCGAAGTAACCGCCCATGTCGAGGAATTCCGGGGCCTTGTCCGAGGCAAAATAGAAGAACTCGAGCTCGGGTCCGACATAGAATGTATAGCCCTGGTCGTTGACCTTTTTGAGCATCCTCTTGAGAACATAGCGGGGGTCTCCCTCATAAGGGGTACCGTCGGGGTTCTGGATGTCGCAGATCATTCGCGCCACCGGGCGATCTGAGGGCCGCCAGGGGATGATCTGGAAGGTGGAGGGATCGGGCATGGCGATCATGTCGCTCTCCTCGATCCGGCAGAATCCCGCGATGGAGGAGCCGTCGAACCCCATCCCCTCCTCCATTCCCTCCTGCAGCTCGGAGGGGGTGATGCTGAAGATCTTCTGGACCCCGAGGACATCGGTGAACCAGAGCTGGATGAAACTGACGTTCTTTTCTTTGACGATTTTCAACACATCCTTTGTTGTCTTTAACTCGAACATGGTCCGATCCTTTCTTTTGATGGTTTGTTGGGCCCAAACGGGATTACAGTTTGAACAGCAGATCCGCATACGTCGGCACCGGCCACAGTTCCCTGGGAACGATCATCTCCAAGGCGTCGATGTCGGTGCGCAGGGTCTTCATTGCCGTGACCACTTTATCGCGATACGTTTCGGCCTTCGATACGGTGCCGGCCGTTTCCTGCGCCTTTGCTGTTGCGGCTTCGAGCTTTCCGAGATCCTTGTATGCCATAGCAAGCAGTGCGCCAAGCTTCTTGAGAAGATCGTCCTGGACAGATGCCGAAACCGATGCTGCTTTGAATCCTGTGATGGAGTCGGCCAAAAAGGTGGCGTACTCGATGGCCGCAGGGATAAACTGCTTCTTTGCCATGTCGATGGCCGCCAGGGCTTCGATGTTGATCTGTTTTGCATAGGTCTCGACATAGATATCGTACCGGGAATGCATCTCCTTGTGCGAGAGCACCTCGTATTTTTTAAAGAGTTTTAGCGACTTATCGGTAATGAATGCTTTCAATGCGTCAACGGCGTTCGTCACATTGGGCAGTCCGCGTTTTGCGGCCTCTTTTGGCCATTCCGCGGAATAGTTGTTTCCGTTAAAAATCACCCGGCTGTGCTTCTTGTAGGTATCCTTGATGATCGCCGCCGCCTCGGCGTTCTTGTTTTTGGCCTTTTCCAGCCGCGTGGCGATTTCGTCGAGGGCCTCGGCGGCGATCGTGTTCAGGGCGACATTGGGTCCGGCAATCGACTGTGACGAGCCGACCATCCTGAATTCGAACTTGTTTCCCGTGAAGGCGAAGGGAGAGGTCCGGTTGCGGTCGGTGTTGTCCTTGGGGATCTCGGGCAGGGTATCGACGCCGACCTTGACGAACTGAGCGCCCCTGGCCGAGATCTTTTGGCCGGTTGCTATCTTCTCCAGGATGTCCGTCAGCTCATCGCCCATGAAGATGGAGATGATCGCCGGGGGGGCTTCGTTGGCGCCCAGGCGGTGATCGTTTGCCGCGTGGGCGCAGGTCGCCCGCAGGATATCGGCATGGGTGTCCACGGCTTTGATCAGTGCGCTCAGGACCAGCAGGAACTGGACATTTTCGCTCGGCGTACGGCCCGGCTCCAACAGATTGATGCCATCATCCGTGGAGAGCGACCAGTTGTTGTGCTTGCCGGAACCGTTAATGCCGGCGTAAGGCTTTTCGTGAAGCAGGCAGACCAGGTCGTGACGCAGGGCCACCTTTTGCATGGTCTCCATGACGAGCTGATTGTGGTCGGTAGCGATGTTCGTCGTGGCAAAGATGGGGGCCATCTCGTACTGGGCCGGGGCGACCTCGTTGTGCTGGGTTTTGGAGGTGATGCCCATCTTCCACAGTTCGGTATTGAGGTCGTTCATGTAAGCGGAGACCCGGTCTTTGAGAGCGCCGAAATACTGATCCTCGAGTTCCTGGCCTTTCGGCGCCGGCGCACCGAAAAGCGTTCGCCCTGCCAGCATAAGGTCGATCCGATCCAGATAGAATTCCTTGTCGACCAGGAAATACTCCTGTTCGGGACCGACGGTGGAGGTGACTTTCGAAGAGGTAGTGTTGCCCAGGGCCCTGAGAACCCGCAGGGCCTGCCTCGAGACCGCCTTCATGGACCTAAGCAAAGGGGTCTTTTTATCGAGGGCTTCGCCATAATAAGAGATAAAGGCTGTGGGGATCGTCAGGGTCACGTTTCCGGATTCGTCGGTCTTCAAGATCGCGGGCGAGGTGCAATCCCAGGCCGTGTACCCTCTCGCCTCAAAGGTGCTGCGCAGACCGCCGCTGGGAAAAGACGACGCGTCCGGCTCACCCTGAATCAACTGCTTGCCGGAAAACTCCACATCGATTCCGCCATCTGCAGTCGGAGAGATGAACGAATCATGCTTTTCAGCCGTTATCCCCGTCAATGGCTGAAACCAGTGGGTATAGTGGGTCGCCCCTTTTTCGAGCGCCCAGTCCTTCATCGCATCTGCTACCACGTCGGCCACATCGGGCCGTAAGGGTATATCTTTTTCTATCGTTTCCCTCAGGGCCAGGTAAATCTGCCTGGGCAGACGCTCTTTCATCACCCGATCGTTAAAAACGTTCGATCCAAAAACTTCGGTGAGTTCCATGAATTTCTCCTTTTTAAAAAGATGATATAGCAATCACTGTGCCAAAAAATAGTTACTCCATCGGGTCGTTTTCGGTAAGCCGCCAGATCCCGCAGGGGCAGGATTTGGTGCAGAAACCGCAGCCGATGCAACGGTCGGCGTTGACGATATACTCATACTCCTCCCCTTCGAGCGCGCGCCGGGATATCGCATTTTGCGGGCAGAGAGTGTCGCAAACGCCGCAGTCGCGGCAGGCGCCGCACGATGCGCAGGAGGATGCGCAGGAGAGGGTATCTTCAAAGCTGACAAGCCGCGGGTCGTAGTATTCGAGTCGCACCCGCTCCGTGTCGATTGTGGGAAGCTGGTCATAGGTGTCCTGCCGCCCTCGAAGAAGATTGTCGATCTCCCGGGAGGCAACCCGGCCCATCCCGATCGCCTCGGTGAGGAGCCCCAGGCGTACGGCGTCGCCGATCGCGTAGACCTTGGGATCGCTGCTTTGGAACCGATCGTCGACGGCGATGAATCCCCGCTCGGTCTTGATCTCCCCGGGGAGGAAGCTCAGATCGGGCTGATCGCCGACGGCCATGATTACCGTATCGGCGGGCAGCGCCGTGCCATCGGTGAGCTCCACCGCCGTTTCGGTGATCTGCTTCGTGAAGCGGGGCCAGAGGAACTTCGCCCCGGCGGCTTCCGCGTGCCTCCGCTCCGGGCCGAAGGAGGCGGGCGCTTGGATGTCGATGAGCGTGACGGACTCGGCGCCCAGCCTGGCCGCTTCCGCGGCGGCGTCGCAGCCGACGTTTCCCGCGCCGATGATGACGACGTTTTTGCCGACCCTGGCCTTATCGAGCTTGCTTTCCCTGAGAAAATCGAGGGCGGCGACGGCCCGTTCGTGGCCGGGAATGGGGATCTTCCGCGCTTTGCGGGCCCCGGTGGCGACGACGATCACGTCATATTTTGCATAGAGCTTCCGGAATTCCTCCTCGGTGAGGGGGTGTTTCAGGTGTTTATGGGGGAGCGCTTCTTCCAGGCGTTCGAGCTCGTGGTTCACGACCTCGTCGGGGATCCGGCTGGTAGGGATCGTCTCGGTGATCTTCCCCCCGAGGCGCTTGCGCGCCTCGTGGATGACCGCTTCGTGGCCCCTCATCCGAAGCTGCCAGGCGGCCGAGAGCCCCGCTGCGCCGCCGCCGATGACGGCGATCTTCATGCCGGTAGCCGGCGCCGGCGCCGGGACGGCCGCCTGGAGGCTCGCCCGGCCTAGGAGCGCCGTATCGACCGCCGGGAGATCGGCCTTCTGGCGGGTGCAGCTCTGCATGCAGAGGTTGGGGCACAGGTAGCCGCAGACCGTTGCCGGAAAGGGGGTGTACTGGAGGGCAAGGTCGACGGCTTCCTGCATCTTCCCCTTGCGGATCAGCTCCCACCGTTTCTGGACGGGGATCCCCGTCGGACAGTTGGCCTGGCAGGGCGGAAGGTATTTCGCGTTCTCCCAGAGGGGAACAAAGCGGCGCAGATCGCCCGTCGTGATCAGCTCGACGGGGCTGTTGCCCTGGTCGGTGAGATCCCCGATCAACCCGCCTTTCCCGAGCTCTTTATCCCAGATTTCCGCACGGAAACGGTCCATGCTCCGGCCGGTCTTGCCCGCCTTTTCGTAAGGCTTCCGGGCAACAAGGATCTGCCAGGCGTCGCGATTCTCCGTAAGGAGCGCCAGGAGTTCGCGGCGCCCGATCGCCTCCAGGAAGGCGGTCATCCGGGAAGTGAGCCAGCGCCACTCTTCATCATCCGGGGGCGTCAGGCGGGCATCCCTTTCGCTGTAGCCCTGGTGGGGCCCGCGGAAGAAGATCTTTCCTCCTACCATCCCGACGCAGGGACGGTAACCGAGGATATTTTCCTGCTGTTGCGCCCCGACGCCGCAGACCACCGCAACGCCGCCGGCCATGAACTCCGCGAAGGAATCGCCGACCCCTCCCAGGACCCAGAGTTCCGGAGGATCGAAGCGGGGGTTATGCTTGGTCATCGTCATCCCGCGCGCCCCGATGTCGCCCGCGACATAGATTCTCCCCTGGGCCATTGCATTACCCGTGCCGTTGGTGGCGTTGCCGCGGATAGTGATCTGGGCGCCCGCGTTGAGCCACCCTACGTCGTCGGAGGCGGGGCCCACGACGTCGATCAGGGTGCCGGGGAACCCCATCGCACCGACGCGCTGTCCCGATGTCCCGAGTACCCGAAGCGAGATATTCTCTGCGCCCGCCCTCCATAGACGCCCGCCGATTCCATGCTGCCCCTGGGCGATGATCTCGATATGGCGGTGTCCGTCCGCGACGGCCCTTTGCACCCGCTCTTCGAGGACGCGCGATTCCACCCGGACCCCTTTTTCCGACCCGGGAATCATGATGGTTGGTTTACTGGACATACCTTCTCCTTACAAAGCATACCGTACTCCGAGGCGTTCCGCCGCATCCCGGTTGGCGATCCCGAGCGCGTCGGACATGCCGATCGGCAGCGATGTCGAACGGCCCAGCGGCGCCACGATCTTCTTGAGTTCAGTATCGAAACTCAGGACCGTATCGACAAGGCGTTGGGCGACGTCCTCCGGGTTGAGCCGCCGGTAGAGCCGGGGATCCTGCGAGGTGATCCCTTTCGGGCAGAGGCCGACGTTGCAGATGTTGCAGCGGTCGGTCTCGGAGCCGAGGCACCCCGCCGTCGCCTGCATGATATGCTTGCCCACCTGGACACCGCTTGCCCCGAGCATGATCAGGGCCGCCGCGTTCGCCGCGAGATTCCCCTTTTTTCCGACGCCGCCGCCGGCGAAGATCGGGATCTCGTTCTGTTTGCCGATCTTCACGAGGGTCAGGTAGGCGTCGCGGACAATGCTCGCGATGGGGTGCCCCATGTGGTTCATCGAGACGTTGTAGGCCGCCCCCGTGCCGCCGTCCTCGCCGTCCATCGCAAGGGCCGCCGCGTAAGGGTTGCGGGTCAGATTGTTGAGGACCGCGAGCGCCGTAGATGTGGCGGAGATCTTCGGATAGACCGGCACCCGGAAGCCCCAGGCCATCGACATGGACTGGATCATCTTGGCGACCGCCTCTTCGATCGAGTACTTCGTCTGGTGCGTGGGCGGGCTGGGGAGGTTGACCCCCGTGGGCACCCCGCGGATCGCCGCGATGAGCTTGTTTACCTTGTACCACATCAAAAGCCCCCCGTCGCCGGGCTTGGCCCCCTGGCCGTATTTGATCTCGATCGCACAGGGGTCCTCCCTCATCTCCGGAAGGGCGTGGATGATCTCGTCCCAGCCGAAGTAGCCGCTGGCGATCTGGAGGATGACGTACTTCAGGAACCGCGACCGCAGAAGCCGGGGCGGGCAGCCCCCCTCGCCGGTGGCGAATCGGATCGGCATCCCCAGCTCCTCGTTCAGATAGGCCACCCCCATCTGGAGCCCCTCCCACATCGTCGGGGAGAGGGCCCCGAAGGACATGCTCCCCAGGATGAGCGGGTAGATCTCCCGCACCGGCGGGACCCACCCCCCTTCCCGGTTGACCCGCAGGGCCTCCTCGGGGGGAAGGATCCGCCCCAGGAGGGTCCTCAGCTCGAATTCATGACGGCCCGCATCCAGGGCGGGGTCGGTCAGCATGGAGATGCGGACGAACTTGATCTCGTCCAGGACGCTCTCCGGCGCATTCCGCCTTCCTCCGCGCCGCCGCGGGATGCCCCCCTGGTTGATGTGGAAGCGGAGCTTGTCCGGCTCGTCGTTGTGCGCAGGCCAGATCGCATGGTTGGGGCAGACCATGTCGCACATCCCGCAGCCGATGCAGGCGTGGGCGACATCCGTCCGCTGGCGGATACCGTGGTAGACGCCGTACAGGTTGCCCGGTTTTTCCTTCAGGCCGACCTGCACCTGGATCATCCGTTCGCGGTGGACCCCCAGTTCGATCGCCTGCACGGGGCATACCGCCGTGCAGCGGCCGCAGAGGCAGCATTTCTTCTTACTCCAGAGGACCTGCCAGGGCAGATCCGTCGCGCTTAATGTAGACGGCTTAAGCTGTCCATCTGGCTCCATTGCCGCACCTCCTGACGTTCCGGCCCCACGAAGACCGTGTCATATTTCATCGGTTGGAAATCCTTGCTCTTGTCGCGCGCAGGGATCGCCGCATCCAGCCCGCACATCTCCGAGGAAAAGGCGAACATCCCGGGATTCCCCCCCACCACGCCGGGACGGAGCTTCTTGCTGTCCTGCAGCATGAAGAGGGTCTTGTCGGGCAGACACCCCATGACGCAGTTCGGCCCGTCGATGATCAGCGGCCGGCAGCTCTGTTTGAGCATCCTGAGCCAGGGACCGTTCGGATGGCGGTCAAGTTCGTCGTCCTTGAGCGGCGTGATGATGTGCTTGTAGGTCTCCAGATCGAGATCGAGGTGCTTCATCGTGTAGTGGAGGATATGGGTGAACACTTCGGAATCCGACTGGTAGCCGATGTACCCCGGTTCATTTCGAGACATGAGAAACTCCCGGATCGGAACGAAGGCCGTGTTCTCACCGTTGGTCATCGTGGCCATCCCCTGGATGAAAAAGGGGTGGCAGGCGTAGATGTTGATTGCATAGTTGGTGTTCTGTCTGCCCTGGGCGAGGATCGTCCGCGCCTGCAACTCCTTCCGGTTCAGGCCGAGGTACTCCGCAACGGTCATCGGATCGCCGACTTCCTTGATCATGATCACGTCCGGCCAGAAGCTGAAGATCAGCATCGAACCGTCATTCTCACCCATTTCCCGGAGGTGCAGCCGGCACATCATCAGGCGGCGCTGGACCTCTTCCTCGGGGAGATTCTCCCAATCAGGGGGATACTCGTACACGCGAATCAGGTAGTTGTCCCTTTGGGGCGTCCCCGCCGGGGGGCGTTTTGTCGGCCGGAAGGAAAGCTTGTACTTCGTCATGAAGTCCATATCCATCATGTACCGGTCGAGTGCCTTGATCCCCGTGTTGGAGAATATGCCCGAGAGGATGGGTCCCCCCCTAAACTGCTCGAAATCCCCGCCGAGATCGGTCAGGAAAATCCCCAGTCCCGAGCCGTCATGGCCTTCCTTCATGACGTCGAGGGCGCGGATGGCGACCATCGGTGATAGGGGATCTTTGCTTGTAATGGAAAACAATCTGCACATAACCATCCATCCTTTCTCTTCATCCGGGTCCGGCTCCGCTTGTCGACCGGTAACCCGGGGCCATGTTATATGCTATAACCATGCCAGTTTTCGTACGGAACAGGGATCGTGACCTCTAATTTCCTGCATGAATTCAAAATGTATCGACTCTATATCCGGTCGGTCGAGGACGAGATCACTTCGTGTGAGACAAAAATGTTTATATTCCAGAAAAAAGAACAAAATTGTACCATTTTCGTTCTCCTGTAAAAATCAGAGGCGCCTATTTTTTCGGACGGAACTGGCGCGCATCGATACCGAGCTTCTGGATCCGGTACTGGATGATCCGCTTGGTCGTCCCCAACAACTTTGCCGTCCGGGTCTGGTTGCCGTCGGTCTCCCTCAAGGCAGCCATGATGAGCTCTCGTTCCTGGGTCTCGACGACGGTATTGAGCTTGCCTTGCCCCTTTCTTTCGTCGTGTCGAACCAAGGCCTGGAGGGAGGGGGGCAGATGGACCGTCTCGATGGTGTCCCCGGTAGCAAGGAGGACCGCCCGCTCCATACAATTCTCCAGTTCCCTGACATTGCCGGGCCAATGGTACGCCAGCAGGATGTCTGAGACACCCGGGGAGATTTTTCGGACCGCTCTGCCCATCTCCTGCGAATACTTCAGAACGAAATGATCGGCAAGCAGGATGATATCGCTCCCCCGGTCGCGCAGGGGCGGCAGGTAGATGGGAAAGACATTCAATCGGTAGAAAAGATCGGCGCGGAACCGTCCGGTGGCAAGATCCTGCTCGAGAATCCGGTTGGTCGCGGCAATAATCCGGACATCGACCCTGACCACCCGCGCGGAACCGAGGGGCTGAAACTGCTTTTCCTGGAGGACACGGAGCAGCTTCACCTGCGCCGCAGCGGAAAGCTCACCCACCTCGTCGAGGAAAATGGTTCCCCCGTGCGCCTCCTCGAACCGTCCCCGCCGGTGGTGGAGGGCGCCGGTGAAGGCTCCCCGCTCGTGTCCGAAGAGCTCGCTCTCGATCAGGGTGTCCGGAATGGCCGCGCAGTTGACCTGGATAAGTGGGCCCTTCAGGCGGGGGCTTTTCCTGTGGATCGCACGGGCAACCAGCTCCTTGCCCGTTCCCGTTTCTCCGTGAACCAGAACCGTCGTGTTGGAATCGGCCACCTGCGCCACGAGACCGAAGACATCCTGCATGACCTTCGAATGTCCGATGATATCCGGAGACGGCGTCCTGGAGCGGCCGACTATCCCGCGGAGGCGCCGATTCTCTTCCTCGACGGCGCGGCTCTGAACCGCCTTGGCCAACAGCTCGGCCACCGCGGAGAGCAGGGCCAGTTCGCGTTCCAGATTTTCCACCCGGCGCGCCACCTTATCCGCCGAAAGGACCCCGACGACGCGGGCGTCGTAAACGATGGGCACACAGAGAAAGGTCAGCTCCGCCCGGTTCAGGAAACGCCGGGCGCCCGTCCGGTCGAGAAAAAGGGCCTCCTTACCGAGATTTGCGCATGCCATCGGCCTGCCGGTCTGCGCCACTTTGCCCGTGATCCCCTCCCCGGGCTGGTAGATGACGTTCTTCCCCTCGATGTCTACACCGTGCGCCACATCCAGCCAGACATCCCCCGTCTCGCGATCCATGAGCGAGATCATCCCCCGCTCCATCCCCAGACGGTTGCTCATCTCCTGGAGGGCCTGCTCGAGCTGTTCCCGGAGCTCGCGGGGCTGGGCCAGTATCCTGGCGATGGCATGCAGCGCGGCGAGTTCTTCGTAATTATGAATGCTGAGCTCCTCCGTCCCGGTGATGCCTATCCGCGACGGCCGCCAAATATTGGAAGTCATGATCGAAGCGGTTCTCCAAAAAGATTTGCCTTTTACAGGCCTGAGATATAATAGATTACACGGGTTGATACAAAAATGCAACGTGAGCGTTGAAACAGTGATGATCACAGACGAAGAGCGGAAAAGATACCACCGGCAGATCCTCATGCTCGGCGAGGCGGGGCAGGAAAAACTCAAGGCGGCCCGGGTCCTCATTGCCGGCGTGGGTGGGCTCGGAACGGTGATTTCCACCTATCTGGCCGCCGCCGGGGTGGGGACCCTTCAAATCGTCGATTGCGACGTCGTGGAGGAGAGCAACTTCAACCGCCAGATCCTCCATTGGAGCGGCGATCTCGGCCGGCCGAAAACCGCCTCCGTGGCAGAGAAGCTCGCCGCGCTCAATCCCCTGATCCTTGTGGAGGAAATAGCCGGGAGAATCGACGAGACCAATATCGATGCGATGGCAGGAACTTGCGACATCATCATCGATGCAATGGACAATTTTCCGACGCGCTACCTCCTCAACCGGACCGCGCTGAAAAGGGGCATCCCCTTTATCCACGGCGCCGTACGAGGGCTCTGCGGCCAGGCAACAACGGTGCTCCCCGGAAAAACGCCCTGCCTGCGGTGCATCTTTCCTGGCAGCCCGCCACCGGAGGTCTTTCCGATCATCGGGGCGACATGCGGCGTCATCGGTTCCGTTGAAGCGACGGAGGCGATAAAAGCGATCACCGGCCTGGGAGAACCTCTGGCCGGGCGCCTTTTCATCTGGGACGGCATGACGATAAGCGCCGATTCCATAATCGTCGAAAGGAATCCGGCGTGTCCGGATTGCGGAACGAACGGTAGGGCCGTTCGATAGCGACTCTACCCCCCGCCGTAATGGACTGCCAGCCAAACCGTTTCCCCTTCCGGGGCCGTACGCTCCACGCGGTGACGTACATGGCGGGGAATCAGGAGGTGGTCGCCGGGCGCGAGCGCGATCTCCCGGCCGTCGTGAAAACGGAGGGAAGCGCTCCCTTTGACCAGCAGCACCCACTCGTTCGTCTCCTGGTCATACCAGAATCCCGGCGGTGACGCCTGACCCCGGGAGACGATCCGTTCGATCCGGATGTCGTCTGTCCGGATGATCTGTGTATAAATCTCATCCGGCATCTCCCCGGGGATGTCCGCAAACAGGTTCCTGACAGCACGCATTCGATTCCTCCTGAGCAGCGGGATATGCCTATTTAACGCATTTATAACCTAGAGATTCTAATGTTTTCCAACACAGATCGATATCCGGAACACGAAACTTGATGCTGCGCGGTTCTTCCGGATTTTTATGAACCAATATAAATCCGGGCATGATGAACCAGCGCAACGCACCCGACAATCCTCTGATTAGGCGAAGCTCAGTGATTTGATCTCGTGCGATTCGAGATGTCTTAAACCACGGCACCCGGACCGTAATGCCTTCGGCATCCGCAACTACTTGTCCGAACGGATAAGTGGCGCTATAGCCCCTCCACCAATGTGAATGCAAGGAAACCGCAGCTCGGTAATTCATACGTGTAGGCTCCAACTATGACTCTGGGTTCACCTATCCGACAAGCGGTTGCTCGCGGAGGCGCTTCTCCGGGAAGAAATAGACCAGGCCGATGCTCAGGAGCGGGATC
>Ga0208373_1002820_pt1 | contig 18284 bp, 15 predicted proteins | sample RifOxyC2_FD_184036 | JGI IMG/M metagenome (GOLD analysis project Ga0208373, IMG submission 184036) | Soil microbial communities from Rifle, Colorado - Rifle Oxygen_injection C2 (SPAdes) | ecosystem: Environmental > Terrestrial > Deep subsurface > Rock core/Sediment | place: Rifle, Colorado... | reverse complement strand
CCATGCTTGCCATGGTCTCCAAATTCTCTTTCATCACTTGGGTTGACTTGACGAGCAATCCGGACATTCCGATGGCGTGAATATCTTGCGTTTTCATAACGTCGAGATATTTTTCGAGCTCTGTTTTGATCCCGATATTGATCACCTTGAATCCGTTATTGGAGAGGATGATATCGACGAGATTTTTCCCGACATCATGCACATCCCCTTTGACGGTACCGATCAGGAGGGTGGTATCGGTATCTTTTTCTTGTTTGGACAAATACGGATTGAGATAATCAACGGTGGTTTTCATCGTCTCGGCACTTTGCAATACAAACGGCAGCTGCATTTTTCCCGAACCGAAAAGCTCACCGACCACTTTCATCGCATCGATCAAAATCTCATTGACGATGGTGTCTGGATTGATCACGTGACGCGCTTTTTCGACGAGTGGGATCATCCGCTCTTTATCCCCGTCGATGAGAAGTTTGGCAATTTTTTCTTCATCGCTCATCGCCTCATATTCTTCATCGTTTTTAGAATTATCGATCGTTTTATCACTGAAATGGTCGATAAATTTAAAGAGTGATTGATCATCAGGGGTAAAAAGCAGCTCTTCACAGATGGTGCGATCTTCTTCGGACATTTTGGCAAGCGGTACAATGTGTTTGACGTTGATGATGACGGAGGTCATCCCCGCTTGAATACAGTGGTGTAAAAAGACACTGTTTAGAAAAACCCGCGCATTGGCACTGAGTCCGAAAGAGATATTGGAAAGTCCCAGAGTTGAGCCGACATTCGGATACTTGGCGTGAAGTTGACGGATCGCTTCGAGCGTTTGGATGGCGGCATCGCGGTACTCTACATCGCCGCTTCCGACCGTAAAGGTGAGCATGTCAAACATAAGATTACGCGGGTCGATCCCGTGGCGATTGACACACAAATCGTAGATGCGATCCGCAATTCTCATTTTATCTTCGGTGGTTTTTGCCATCCCTTTTTCATCGATGACGAGACACACGAGTGCCGTTCCGAATTTTTTGGCGAGGGAACAGATGGCGTCAAGCCGCTCTTCCCCATCTTCGAGATTGACCGAGTTGATGATCGGTTTTCCGCCGATGCATTTGAGCGCCTCTTCCATTGTGTTGACACGGGTCGCATCAGGCATCAGAGGGAGAGGAATTTTTTGGTTGTAGAGTCGCATAACGTGCGCCATATCCACAGCACCGTCACGCCCCGCAAACTCGACGTTGACATCGAGACAATGGGCGCCGTCACGTACTTGCGCCTGAGCGACACTTAACGTCCCCTCGTAATCACTCGCGATGATGAGTTCACGAAACGCTTTTGATCCGGTAGAGTTGGAGCGCTCTCCGATCAAGAGCGGTGCGGGTGTTTGGATAAGTTCGACGCTATTAAACAGCGATGCGACCGATGCGGGCATACTCCCTGTTGGTTTTTTAGGGGCAATGGCGGAGACTTTGTCCACTAATGCGCGGATATGTTGAGGGGTTGTTCCGCAGCATCCGCCGAGAAAACTGACTCCGTCATACGCTAAAAAGTCCGATTGAAACTGCGCAAATTCATCGGGTCCCATCGGATAGTACGAGTAACCGCCGCGATTTTGAGGCAATCCTGCATTCGCATGGACGGAGATCGGTTTGCTCCATACCTCGGAGAGTGTTCTGACATGTTTGCCGTATTGTTCGGGTCCCGTCCCGCAGTTAAAACCGAGGCTAAGGATGTCGAAGGGTTCCAAGATGGTAGCAATCGTTTGTGCGTCCGTTCCGATGAGCATAGACCCTGCCAGCTCGATGGTAACAGAGACCATAATAGGAAGCTCAGTGCCGCGCTCGCGGTTCGCTGCTTCACAGGCGTGGAGAGCCGCTTTAATCTGTAACGGATCTTGGCATGTCTCAAGGAGAAATATATCGCATCCGCCGTCGATGAGTCCTAGGCAACACTCCAAATATCCCGTAAACATTTCATCATAGTGGATATGTCCCAGAGAGGGGAGTTTGGTTCCCGGCCCGATAGAACCGAGAACATATCGGGGATGCACAGGTGTGGAAAACTTTTCGCACTCCGCTTTACAGACTGCGGCTCCTGCACGGGAGAGCTCGTACGCGCGGTGACCGATCCCGTATTCATCGAGTACCCAGCTGAAAGAGCCGAAAGTGTTGGTAGTGATAAGATCAGCCCCTGCGGTGAGATACGCATGGAAAATATCGCCCATGACTTCGGGGGCGGTCACATTGAGAAGTTCGTTACACCCCTCTAACCCTTCCCAAGCGCTTTCGGGTATTTTGTCGGCACGTTCCTGAAGCTGAGTTCCCATGGCACCGTCGATGATGAGGGGGCGTTTGGAAATAATTTCAAGAAGTGTGTGATTGAGCGACATCGTAGAGACCTTATGCAATAAAAATAATATGCGATTTTATCGAAGTGTAGCCTAAAGGGTTCTAAGTATGAAAATATAATTCTTTGGATACACTCATAAACATGAAAAAACTGCTCTTATTATCTTTTTTTTGTATTACTTTAGTGTGGTCTAAAGAGTCTGTGACCCTACAGCTGCCGTGGCTCCATCAGTTTCAGTTTGCCGGATATTATGTGGCCAAGGAAAAAGGGTATTACGCCGGTGCAGGGCTTGATGTTACTATTTTGGATACGAATAAACAAGAGACATCGCTAAAAAGTGTTTTGGAGGGGAGCGCACAATACGGCGTTGGACATTCATCCTTGATTGTTAATTATATCAACGGGGCTCCGCTTATTTTAATGGCGGCTATTTACCAATCTTCTCCAATGGTTCTATTGACACGTAAAGATGCCTATATCAAAGGTGCCAAAGATCTAAAAAACAGACGGGTTATGCTGACAAATGATATGGTGCAATGGGCAGAAATACAGGCTATGCTCAGAAGTGTCAGTATGAGTACCGATGATTTGAAAGTACAGCCTCACTCCTTTGACCCTATGTCGCTGGCTCGCGGTGAAACCGATGCTATGGTTGCCTATGCGTCCAACGAGCCTTATATTCTTCAAAATGCGGGGGTAGAAACCCATGCTATTTATCCGAAAGAGTACGGATTTGATTACTACAGCGATATTCTATTTACGACAAAAGAGGAAACTCTTTTGCACCCGCAAAGAACAGAAGCCTTTTACGATGCATCGATCCGTGGATGGCTGTGGGCATTCGATCATATCGAAGAGACGGCGGAACTGATTTATCGTAACTATAATCCGCAGCATAAATCACTGGATGCCTTAATTTATGAGGGGAAAGTTCTTAAAGAGCTTGCATTGGTTCCTAACACTAGGTTCGGTTCGATAGACCCGGTACGTTTGAAAATGATTGCGCAGGGGTATCGTTTGATGGGGGCTGTTAAATCGATCCCTCCGTTTGAACCCATTATCTATAAACATGACGGGTTGCATTTAAGCGATGAGGAGAGAGCATGGTTGAAGGCGCATCCCGTGATACGTGTCGGAATAGACCACAATTGGCCTCCAATCGAATCGGTAGATGAAAAAGGGAGACATTCGGGGATCAGTGCTTCGTATTTGAGCTTGCTTGAAAAACGGCTGGGAGTCCGTTTTGACGTTGATTACAGCCGAGAACATTGGAGTGACTCGCTCCGCGCCGTTAAAAATAAGGAGCTTGATATGCTCTCCGGCGCAGCGTTCACCGAAAAAAGAAGTGAAAATCTAGTCTTTAGCCGTCCTTTTTTAAAACAGTCAATGGTCATTGTTACGAACTCAAGGGTCGGATACATCAATGATCTGAATGATCTCAGCGGAAAAAGGGTGGCGGTGGTTCGCTCTTATGCAAGTGAAGAATTGTTGCGAACCCATTATCCTAAAATCATTCCGGTTTTGGCGGATACGTCGCTTGAGGCACTTCAAAAAGTAGCTTCCGGCGAAGTGTATGCCTGCGTTGAGGGATTAAGTGTTGTGAGCTATTTGATTGAGCGGCACGATCTTAAAAATATCAAAGTAGTAGGAGAGACACCGTTTCGGTATGAACTTGCGTTTGCTTTTCGTAATGATTGGGGGATATTGGCTTCGATATCCGATAAGGTTTTGGCCTCCATTACCCCTGCCGAATACGAAGAGATTCACGGACGCTGGCTTGTGATGGAACGGCATGAACCGATCAATTATCATTTGGTCTGGAGTATAGCCGGATTTATGGCACTATTGTTTCTTTTGGTCGCGTATAAAAATCGCCGGTTGGATGTTCTGGTACGTCAACGTACCACAGAGCTTGAAACGTTTAATCAGCGGCTCCAAGATGAGATTGAAAAGGCGGTTGAGAAAAATCGGAAGCAGGAAAAACTGTTGATGCAGCAAGCCAAAATGGCGGAAATCGGTTCTATGCTCGAATCGATTGCCCATCAGTGGCGTCAACCGCTCAATATTTTAGGGCTCTCCATGACACGATTGAATCTAAGCTGCGCTTTGGGAGGAAAAGGGGAATCGTCAAAAGTAATCGAAATCGCCGAAGCACAAATCGAATATATGTCGCAGACGATCGATGATTTCCGTAATTTTTTCAAACAAGACCGCAGCCAAATTCCTGTCAATATTAATGGGTTGGTTAATGATGTCGAAGCGCTGTTAGGTCCGTTGTTGATCCGAAAAAAGATCAGTATTGAGAGGGAAATTGATCCCGCGATCGAAGTTTTGGTTTACCCTAACGAGCTTAAACAAGTTCTGATTAATCTGGTCAATAATGCGCGTGAAGCGATAGAACAGAATCGTGGAGCCGAGCGTCTTATCCGTATCCGTTGTACGAATGATGAGCGTTACTGCACGATTTCAATCGAAGATACGGGAGGAGGGATTCCCGCAGCGATTATCGATAAAATTTTTGATCCCTATTTTACAACCAAATTTGAATCCCAAGGGACAGGAATCGGTCTGTATATGGCTAAAACGATTATCGAAAAACACTTTTTGGGAAAACTGAGTGTTTACAATACCTCTATGGGAGCTTGTTTTGAGATCCGCCTTAATCGAGAGGCAAAAGAGGGTTCCGGCACACTACCTCAAAACAATGATGCCCCTTCTCATACCGATATTCAAGGGTGAAATTATGGGCATCGATAATCGATTTAATGATATAGAGCCCTAATCCGAAACTGTTTTCGTTTTCATGATGATGCAAAAACGGTTCACTCAATGTCTCTAAGCTGCATTGCTGTGGCCAAGGTTCCCCTGCATTATAAAAGAGGATACTCTCCCCTTTTTGGAGAACACGCACTTTTCCCTCAGAACTGTATTTGATCCCGTTGTCGATGAGATTTTTAAAGACGGTTACCAAAACATCGCAATCGGCATAAATGGTGGTTCCATCCGTTTCGACATCCATAACACCATCCGCCAAGAAGAGTAATCTTTTAGCCTTATCGATGAGAAGTTTCGGGTCACATCTCTGCAAATGAGGAGCCAACGCTCCAGAGGTAATTTGCTCCAGACGAACCAGCTCCGCTATTAAGTGCTCCATCCGAAAAAAAGCCCGTTCCAAAATCGATTTCTCTTCCGTATTTTTTAAAAAAGGGAGTGCTAGCTTTCCGACAGTGATGGGGGTTTTAAGTTCATGCATAATGTTGCGTAAAAAAAGTTTACGGGCTTCGAGAAGGGTTTGGTTTTTATGCATAGCGCTGTCCAGTGCTTGAGAGACGAGAGAAATTTCATCTTTTTTACGGCTATTGATGGGGGTATAAATCCCCTCTGTTCCATACTGAATGATGGAGCGGGTAATCGTTTTTAGCGGAAATAGGGTTTTGATAATGAGCCAATAGAGCACTATCAAAGCACCTATTAAAGCAGTAAAAAGAGCCTCGCTTCGGTAAGATTCTTTAGCTGCATCGGCTTTGATCACCAGAATCGGCGGAGTTGCTTTGGTGAGATAGATGTAGAGGTGGTTATCATCTTTTAGAATCCGTATTCGCCCCTCTTTGATGGACTCCTGTATCTCTTGCGGATAATTTTTAGGGATAATACTCAGAGCATTTTGGAGTGTTTTTATTAAGTCAGGATGAGGTTCGGCAACACTGTACCCATGCTCTTGCAAATATGATCTCCGCAGTGGCGGCGCAAGAGGGACACTTTTGCGTAAGACCATAAGGATATTTCCGGCTTCACTTTCAACTCTATGCGTATACTCTTGGGTGAGCTTTTGATGCATGGCAAAAAAACCTATCCCCATAGCGATAAAGGTGACTAAAAAAAAGAGGGTAATGCGGAGAAAAATACTATGCGCCATCGGTTATCCTGAAAACCGATATCCGCTTCCCCGTATGGAGTGAATAAAGCGTGGATTTTTAGGGTCTTTTTCGATTTTTTGACGTAAACGGCTGATAATCACATCGATGGTTCGTGCTGAACTCTCCCATGAGATCGCTTCGGAGTTGTTGGAGAGAAAGTCACGGCTGAGGGTCTGATTGGGGCGGAGGATAAAGAGAGACAACAGTTCGTATTCAGCCCGCGTGAGAGAAAGAGGTAAGCCGCTATAGAGGATACTCTGCTCATTTTCATTGAGGATAAATAGCGTATTTTTTTTCTCCATTGTGGGGCGATAGCGGCGTAGTACACTTTTGATCCGTGCGATCAGTTCTCGCGGCTCGTAGGGTTTTGGGAGATAGTCATCCGCTCCGTATTCGAGACCGATCACTTTGTCATTTATATCGCTTCGTGCACTTGAAATGAGAATAGGGATATCGGTTTTTTGACGGATCATTTTGCACAGTTCCAATCCGTCCATCTGCGGCAGGGTCAAATCTAAAATGATAAGATCGAAATGATCGGTATCAAGCAGATTTAATCCGGCGGATGGAGTGGAAACGGCATTAAGGGCTATGCCATAGTTTTTGAGATAGTTGACCAGCAGGGTTGTGATATCGGGGTCATCTTCGACCATCAGGGCTTGAAGCATACGTTGTCCTCATTCTGTTTTCTGCTGAAAGTATGACGTAAGGAATGTTAACGAAAGGGAAAAAGTGGGAATAAGGGAGAGCTTATTGCTCACTGTGAGCAAAAAAGAGTTTTAGTCAACCATCCAGCTGGCGCGTTTGGATCGGCGTAATTTTTTGACAAGTGTTTTTTCTAACGGTGTCATTTTTTCCATTGGGTTCTCCTTATTTAGATTTTATAAACGTCAGTTTATCGGTGAATCGTTACAGGAGGGTAACTTAAACAGAGAATGCAATGCGTATCTTTCAACGCCTCTACAGTTGAAGCGGTAGATAATGACTCCAAAAAGAGAAAGTGTGAGAACTATGGAAAAAGCTTTACTGGGCGGCGGATGTTTCTGGTGTATCGAAGCAATTTACAATCGTGTGGAGGGGGTACAAAGCGCCATCAGCGGTTATGCAGGAGGTGCACGCAAGAACCCGAGCTATGAGCAGGTATGTAGCGGAGCTACGGGACATGCAGAGGTGGTAGAGATCACCTATGATCCTGAGATTATTGCGTATGAAGCAATTTTGGATATTTTTTGGGCGGTACATGATCCTACCACCTTAAATCAACAGGGTGCCGATCGCGGAACCCAGTACCGTTCGGTTATTTATTACTACGATGAGGTTCAAAAAGTAAAAGCAGAAACTTCTATCGCCAATGCACAAAAAAATTGGAGTGATCCTATCGTCACGGAACTCTCTCCCGCACCGGAATTTTATAAAGCTGAAGGGTATCATCAAGAGTATTACAGTGAACATCCGACGCAGGGGTATTGTCACGCAGTGATTGCACCAAAGATTGAAAAATTTATGAAAAAGTTTGGGGATAAAGTAAAAAGAGGTTAAGAAAAGTGGCTCTCCCAGATACCTGCGGCACAAAACATGGAGGGGTGTGCTGCTGTATTCCTACCCTGACACGATGTCCATCCATGCCCTTGCACAGGTCTAGAAGAGTTGGCGAATTATAGCCGTTTAAACCTGCAAATGCAAGCAGATGATTGATAAGGAACTTTTTTTGCTTAGGGTTATTGACTAAATTTTTGAGTGTTTTGGTCGATATAGATTACACTAAATATACAAAAGGATTTGTGATGGCAGGGACTGTAAGCTCACTCGGTATCGGTTCAAGCGTTTTGACGGCGGATGTTATTGATAAACTCAAAGCCGCAGATACCGCCAATATCGTTACTCCGATTGATAATAAAATTACGCTTCAAGCACAAAAAGAGAGTGCATTAAATTTACTCAGCAGCCTTTTGAGCTCTATAAAAGCAAATGTTAGCAGCTTATCAGATGATACCCTTTATCAAAAAAGAACTGTTTCGGGGAACTCGGATGCAGTGAGTGTGACTGCGTTATCAGGAAGTGCTATTCAGTCTTTTTCGATCACCGATACGGTCATGGCTAAAAAAGGGATCCTCGAATCAGGAGCATTTTCATCTACAACTGCGACGGTATCGAGTGGATCGGGGACTATGTCTCTAGCGATTGATGGCCAGACTTTTGATATCGATTATACCGCTAGTACGACCTTAACTGATCTCAAAGAGTCGATAGCCTCAGCAGCCGGAGAAAAAGTAACGGCATCGATTTTACAAACAGGGGCGAATGAGTATCATCTCGTATTGACATCCAAAGAGACGGGCGCCGATCAGACTATTTCTCTTTCGGACTCGGTTGGTGGAACCTTGAACAACGAGTTGAAAACATATGATATTACGACTAATCCGACAGGGGTTCAGAGTATTCAAACAGCCAGCGATGCTTCATTCAAATATAATGGTATTAGTATTACGAGAGCATCTAATTCGGTTGATGATCTGATTGTCGGTGTTACCATTAATCTGCTTCAAGATGCCGGAAGCACGAATATCAGTATTTCTCAAAATACTACTGCTATCAGTGATGAATTAAAAAATTTAGCTACCAGTTACAATACTCTGATTAAACAGCTTGATGATATGACTCTGAGTGATTTAGCGAATGGCAAAGTAGGGATATTTAACGGAGATAATACCATTAAGGCAATTAAACGGGAAGTGACTAAAATGATAACATCCGTTAATGCAAACGGAGATTCATTGGCACAATACGGTATCGGACTTGATCAAAAAGGGACCATGACGTTTACCAAAAGTGCATTTGATACCAAAATGAGTGCTGATCCGACTGCACTTGAGGCATTTTTCAGTGGTTCGACAGATGCCTCAGGAGAATATACGGAAGGGGTATTTGGGAATTTTAATACGTTGCTGGATTCCTATACTAAGTCGAGCGGTCTGATGAGTACCCTTCTCGATGGATCTAAGAATGAGACAAAAACATTAAATAGTGAAAGAACACGTGCATCTGCACTTCTTACGGCACGTTATGATACGATGACGACTCGCTTTGCTATGTATGATGCGATAATCAGTAAAATCAATAGCCAGTTTTCTTCTTTACAAATGCAAATTAATGCAATGTCGGACAGTAGCAGCTGACGTTAATTTTTCATTATTTTTTTTGGCATTAAAATTGCTTTACAGTACTAACTGTTTAGAGGGGTTAATGTCATGCTCAACGGAAAAAGTATAATCATCCCCGATGCGAGGATGACACGATTTTGGGTTACCTTGCAAGAGGGGATTGATTTTGTCCTTAAAAACTTTCAGCGCTTGCAGGGCGGAGGAACTTTTATTCCCAAATCTTTTTCTATGAAAGTGATAGATAGTATCCGTGTTATTGTTCCGCATCTTCCTCGTAGGAATATTGGTATTTGTTCCGGTAAAAAAATGTACAGAGTAATGTTCCCGTGTGCTGATTCCCATCTGAGGGTAGAATGCTATGATTATTATGTCATTGAACCGACGATCCAATTTACCGAAATCGCCGATTTTTCAAAAAATAATTGTGATGAAGTCGAAACTTATATCGAGAATAAATCTAAAGAGAGTTCTGAAATTAACAATGATTGGCTTATCCCTGAAGCACTTCTTGAAAAAAATGCTTTGATGCAGAATGAGGTAAAATGATTCCTTATTCAACACAATTGATTGAAGAAGATGATATTGCTGCAGTAGTTGATGTACTTAAAAACTCTCATCTAACTCAAGGAGCCAAAGTCGAGGAGTTTGAGGGCGCGATTGCACGATATGTCGGTGCGCGATACTGTATAACTTTTAATTCCGCTACTTCGGCGTTGCACGCGGCGTATGCAAGTGCCGGAATCGGTGAGGGTGATGAGATCATTACGACCCCTATCAGTTTCGTCGCTACCTCAAATATGGCGATTGCTTTGGGTACAAAGCCTCTCTTTTGCGATGTAAAATTAGATGGTAATATCGATGAAACGTTAATTGAAGCACTTATTACTCCTAACACCCGTGCGATTGTTCCCGTCGATTTTGCCGGTAAACCGGTTGCCCTAGGGGCGATAAAAGAGATAGCTAACAAGCATAACCTTTTGGTTATTGAAGATGCTTCTCATGCATTGGGAAGTGCTGTTAATGGGAAAAAAATCGGATCATTTGCGGATATGACTATTTTCAGCTTTCATGCTATCAAACCGATCACGACGGGCGAGGGGGGAGCGGTTGTAACGGATAATGAAGCGTATGCAAAAGCTCTTCGCCTTTTCCGCTCTCACGGTATTATGAAAAAAGAGCTGTGGAACTCCGATATGGTGAGTTTGGGATACAACTTCCGTCTTACCGAATTTGCTGCGGCATTGGGACTTTCTCAACTGCATAAACTGGATCGTTTTATCCATATACGCGAACAGATCGGTCGCTATTATGATGAGCGTTTTTCGGGACACAAACTCTTTTCTATCATTGCGATAGATCCCCGTGAACAAAGTGCACGTCACCTTTATCCCCTTTTGCTTAATCCTGAACTTCATTGTGTCAAAGAGGATATCTTTGGTGAGTTGCAATCCCGAGGGATAGGGGTACAGATTCATTATAAACCTATCTATCAAAACAGTTTTTATAAAGAGCGTTATGGTGAGCAACGTTTGAGTAGTACCGAACATTTTTACTGCTCCGAAATCTCTATCCCCTGCCATCAGAAAATGACGTTAGAAGATGCTGCATGGGTTGCCGATATCGTACTTGAAGTGATTGAAAAATATTCCCATCGCGGATGCAGTTTTTAAAGGAGAATCAATGCGTGTGGCTATTATTCCGGCCCGAGGCGGAAGCAAACGGATACCCCGTAAAAATATCAAATTCTTTGCCGGACTCCCTATTATCGCACACAGTATCAAAGCGGCACAGGAATCAGGATTATTTGATCGCATTGTTGTAACGACCGATGATGAAGAGATTGCTGAGGTTGCCAGATCCTTTGGTGCGGAAGTCCCTTTTATTCGCCCTAAAGAGTTGAGTGACGATCACACCGCCACCATCCCCGTTATCGCTCACGCTATTCAAACACTTCAAAACGATTCGGTTATCGATTATGCGTGTTGTATTTATGCAACAGCACCATTCATCCGCTCAGAAGACATTCTTGATGCCTATAACACCCTTATCACACATAACAAACAGTACACTTTTCCTGTTACGACGTTCCCTTTTCCGATTCAGCGCGCAGTTATGCGTGACGAGCAAGGGAATATTGCGATGTTTTACCCTGAACATTTCGCAACGCGCAGCCAAGATCTTGAAGAAGCGTATCACGATGTTGGGCAATTTTATTGGGGTACATCGGAAGCATGGCTGAGCGGAAAACCTATTTTTTCCGATGCGGCGACAACGATTGTGTTGCCTCGTCATCTGGTGCAAGACATCGATACATTAGAGGATTGGATGCGTGCCGAGCTGATGTACAAAGTTCTTCAAGAGTTATGAATATTTTGATACGTGCCGATTCCTCAAGCGAGATCGGTATGGGACATATTATGCGGGATTTAGTTCTTGCACAACAGTATCCTAACGATACGGTACAGTTTGCCTCTCAAGCGTTGAGCGGAAATATCATCGATCACATCCCCTATCCCGTCCATATTCTTAGTTCAAATGATTCTGATGAACTGATAGCTTTTATTCGGGACGAAAAAATCGATAGGGTTGTTTTCGATCATTACGGTATTGATGATGCTTACGAGAAAAAGGTAAGAGAGGAGACGGGGGTGAGCATCCTCTGCCTTGATGATACCTATGAGAGACACCATTGTGACATTCTTCTCAATCATAATATCTCAGCCGATAAAGAGCGATATAGCGGTTTGGTTCCTGAGCAGTGTGAATTGCGGTGCGGAGCGGAATATACGCTGATACGGGATGAATTTAAAGTAGAGAAACAGATACAACGGGAAAAACTGTACGATATTTTTATCGCTATGGGGGGGAGTGATCCGACCAATACGACGCTGGGTATTCTCAAAACACTGAGCGATGATCGTAGTATCTGCGTCGTAACAACATCAGGAAATCCCCATCTGGTGGAACTGGAAAGCTTTGTTAAAGAGAAAAAAAATATCACGTTAGAGATAAATTCAAAACAGATAGCACAACTGCTTAACCAAAGCCGTTTGGCAATCATTACCCCCAGTGTCATGGTACATGAGGTTCTGTTTATGGAGATTCCGTTTATTGCGATTAAAACGGCGTCCAATCAAGAGGATTTGTTCGCGTATCTAAAAGAAAAAAATTACTCTGTATGGGAGGAGTGGAATGTCGATGCACTTGCTCAATTTTACAACGCTTGAAGAGAGTGAATGTACGCTGGTTCTCTCATGGCGTAATCATCCGAAGGTTCGTGAATGGATGCTCCATCAGAATGAAATATCTTTAGATGAACATCTGCATTTTATCGAATCGTTAAAAAGCAGAGCGGATAAACGCTACTTTTTGGTAAAACAGGAAAATGAGTATATCGGAGTGATCGATTTTACCGATATAACGGAAGAATCTGCCGAACTTGGGATTTATGCCAAACCTGATATGCGCGGTGTCGGGGGTGTATTGATGGAAGTCTTGATCGATTATGCGTTTACGACACTCAAGGTAAAGAAACTGGTCGCCAATGTGTTTAGTGACAACATACGGGCTATACATTTATACGAAAAATTTGATTTTACAGCAACAAACCGCACTCTCTATGAAGAGCGAGAACTTATCACTATGGAGCTAAGCCAATGAACATCGGACACCATAACACGGATGAAAAAGTCTTTATCATCGCCGAACTCTCCGCCAATCATAACGGTTCACTCGATACGGCACTCAAAACGATTACCGCTATGAAAGAATCCGGTGCCGATGCGATCAAACTCCAGACCTATACTCCCGATACGATTACCCTCGATTGCGACAGTGAACTGTTTACGATTTCACAGGGGACGCTGTGGGACAAGCGGAAGTTTTATGATCTCTACGAGGAGGCGATGACACCGTGGGAATGGCATCCTATCCTTTTTAATCATGCCAAAAGTTTGGGGATGGAAGCATTCTCTTCCCCGTTCGATCCAAGTGCCGTTGATTTCTTATCTGATTTGGAGGTTCCCGCCTATAAAATCGCCAGTTTCGAGATCACCGATATCCCTTTGATCGAGTATACGGCTGCGAAGGGTAAGCCGATCATCATCTCCACCGGTATCGCGACACTGAGCGATATCGAAGAGGCTCTGGATGCGTGCCGTCGAATGGGGAATGATCAAATCACTCTCCTAAAATGCACCTCCGCCTATCCGGCGGCGTTGGAAGAGATGAATCTCCTCACTATTGCGGATATGGTCGAGAGATTCGGGGTGAATGTGGGATTGAGCGATCATACGATGAGCCTCTCGGCTCCTGTTGCCGCCGTCGCTTTGGGTGCTCGTGTCATCGAGAAACATTTTATTCTTGATCGTGATATGGGGGGAGCGGACAGTGTCTTTAGTCTGGAACCGCATGAGTTTAAAATGATGGTTGATGCGGTGCGTGATACCGAAAAACTACTGGGGCGAGTGACGTATGATCTCTCTGAAAAAAGTTTAACATCACGTGAATTTTCCCGCAGTCTCTTTATCGCCGAAGATGTCAAAGCGGGGGAGATGATTACAACATCCAATGTCCGTTCCGTCCGTCCCGGTTTCGGTCTTGCCCCAAAATATCTCACTGAGATTTTAGGGAAGTCTTTTAGATCGGATGCTTCCAAAGGGACACCGCTTAGCTGGGAATATATCGGATGAACATTGCTGTCGTTTCTCACGATGCCGGGAGTTCTGAACTTATATGTGCGTTTATACAAGAATACAGAACAAAGGCCACATGGTATATTTTTGCAAAAACTGCCAGCCCGATGGCGACGATATGCAAACGCTATAATTTACCCTATGCTCCGATGACAGATGCGGCGGAACAGTTGGAAGAAATTCATCCCGATCTTTTACTTTTCGGTACCGGATGGCAAGATAAATGTGAGCAACCTTATGTTCATTATTGCAAAATGGACGGGATTCCTACGGTTGCCTTTCTCGATCACTGGAGCAACTATCGGGAACGTTTCGGATATCCGAAAGACGGATGGGAAGAGAATCTGGGAGATTTTACGGCAGTACATGATGAGAGGGCGTATACTCTTGCGTTGGAGTTAAAGCTTCCAAATCCGTTAAAACTGCCCAATCACTACCTTATTCGTCTTATTGAGGATGCGATGCTGCGAAAAGCTGAGGTAGGTAAGACACTGTTATTTTTAAGCGAACCGACCGATAGCGTAGCTGAGAAAACGTACGGTGATCCGCTTTATTGGGGATTTACCCAGTATACGGCATTGGAAGATATATTAGAGCATTTTGAAGATTTTCAATGTGAAAATCTCATTATTCGTCTCCATCCGAGTGAAATGTCTTCAAATTATGATGCAATATTGCTGCGTTATCCAAATATATCGGTGCAAATGCATGAGAGTCATTCTGCAGATCTGATTGATGAACTTTTGTGTGCGAAAGTAATTATCGGATTTGATACCATGGCTCTCTATATCGCAGCACTTTTAGGCAAACCGATTATCTCATATCTCCCTACAAAAGAGCGGAAATTTCTCCTCCCATTGCCAACGAATCGACAGTTAAATCATTTGAATAACCTTTCTCCTGAACTGTTAAATGGATCTTCTTTACATATGGATAAATTCGGTATGGATTTTGCTACATTCGTACATACTGTTATAAAGGCTGACTGAATGGGTGAAACCCGACTTAACGCACTTATTATCGGAGCCGGAAGTATCGGCGGACTCATTGACTCTCCGGCATCGGATGCGGTTGCCAGTCATGCTCATGCCTACACTCTCTCCCCCAAGACACAACTGTGTGCCATTTGTGAACCCTCCGAATTGAATGTTTTTGCCTTTATGGAGCGATGGGGAGAAGTTCATCGCTATTTCTCAATCGATGATGTCAGTGCAGATGAACAGTATGATATCGCCTCTATCTCTTCCTCTACCGCATCCCATTTTCGTGATCTTACGACACTGCTTAAACGGAAAGATTGTTCGATGATATTGTGCGAAAAACCGATTGTTGCATCCAAAGAAGAGTTTCATTCTCTAATCAGCGCGCTCCAAAATAGCAATAAAAAGATTCTGATTCATTTGATGCGCCGATACAATAAAGCTTTTATCGAACTCTCAACACGAATAAAAAGTGATGAGTTTGGAAAAGCTTTAGGCTTTCAAGGTGTATGTACCAAAGGGCTGCTTCATAACGGTTCGCACCTGTTAGGTGTTTTGAGTCACTTTTTAGGTTATGTAAGTGCAATAAAACCGTTTAAAGCATCGCATTGTAACGGGGATATCTGCGGTGAATTCGGAATCTCGTTAAAAAATGGAGATGGAAACATATCGGTATTGAAATCTCCCGATTATTCGCTGTTTGAACTCACGATCTGGTTTGAAAAAGGGGTGATTAAAGTGCTTGATGGGGGTGATAAGATCGAGATTTATTCACGTATCCCCTCCGGTACCTATGAAGGATATTTTACCCTTGCCCTGAAGGAATGTATTACGACCAACCTCTCTCGTTATGCCCTTGATTCGGTTGAATTTTTAATCCGTGAGAGTGATCAGACATGCAATGAAATTTTCAAAGAGCACCTTCATCTGCATGAATTGATTTTTCAAGCTTTTATAAAGGTATATCGCTCATGAAACTTGCAATCCACGGAGGAGATAAACTCCGTTCCATACCTTTTCCGGCGTACAATACCATCGGAGTTGAAGAAGAAGAGGCGGTATTGCGCGTATTGCGCAGCGGTAAACTCTCTACCTTTTTAGGGACATGGCATGATGATTTTTTCGGAGGGCCTGAAGTTCGTGCATTGGAGTCTGAATGGGCGAAGTATTTCGGGGTAAAACACGCGATCAGTGTCAACTCCGCGACATCGGGGTTATATGCCGCCGTCGGAGCCTGCGGGATAAGTCCGGGAGATGAGGTTATCGTCAGTGCCTACACGATGAGCGCATCGGCTACGGCGGCTCTTGTGTATGGTGCTATTCCGATTTTTGCCGATATTGAAGAGAATTTCTATTGTCTGGATGTCAAAAGCATAGAAGCAAAAATCACCCCGAAAACCAAAGCGATTATTGTTGTCGATATTTTCGGTCAGCCTTATGATGCGGAAGCGATTAATGCTCTCGCAAAAAAATATAATCTCTATGTGATCGAAGACACGGCTCAAGCTCCCGGCGCGATGTTGGGCGATAGATACGCGGGGACGCTCGGAGATATCGGCATTTACTCGTTGAACTATCACAAACACATCCACAGCGGTGAAGGGGGAATTATCGTCACTGATGATGATGTATTAGCCGATAAAATCCGTCTCATCCGAAACCATGCCGAAGCGGTTCTCTCCGCACGGGGGATAAAAGATAAATCAGAACTCATCAATATGGTCGGTTATAACTACCGAATGACGGAGATTGAAGCCTCTATTGCCCGTTGCCAGCTCAAAAAACTCCCTTCTTTGCTGATGCAAAGGCTGGAAAATACCGCCTATCTCAATGAACAATTAGCACAAATTCCCTGCATAAAACCGACCAAAATCCGTGAGGGGGCAAAGCACGCTTTTTACGTCCATCCGTTGCAATTTGATGCTGAGGTGGCGCTAATGCACCGTAACCGTTTTATCGATGCGGTAAAAGCAGAACTCCCTCCGACGTTGTTACGCGAAGAATCGGTGGTACTGCTCAGCTACGGCTATGTCAAGCCGCTTTATCTCCAACCTCTCTATCAAGAGAAAATCGCATTCGGACGCGATGGATATCCGTTTAGCCTCAGCGAGGTTACCTACCCCAAAGGTCTTTGTCCGATAACGGAAGAGATGCATTTTAATCGTCTCGTCACGCATGAGTTTATGCGCCCCGGAATGAGCAGAGCAGACATGGATGATGTGATAGAAGCATTTAAAAAAGTATGGGAAAACAAAGCGGAGCTTTTATGAGATTAGAAGGAGAGCAAATTTATTTGCGACCGATTGCACTTAGTGATGCGGATGGAGCATATCCCTCATGGCTCAATGACCCTGAAGTGTGCCGCTATAACTCACATGGTGATACCCTTTACACGCGTGAGATGGCACAGACATATATCGAGAATGTAGTTAATAATCCGTCTTACGCTGTTTTTGCGATTTGTTTACGAGAGGAGGATCGTCATATCGGCAATATCTCTCTCCAGCAGGTGTCAGTTAAAAACAGCAGCGCTGAGTTTGCCATTTTGATCGGCGATCCTCTAGTGTATGGTAAAGGGATCGGGTATGAAGCGGGAATACTTTTGTTAGATTATGCTTTCAATGAATTAAAGCTGCACCGTCTCTATTGCGGTACTCATTCGGAAAATAGTGCTATGCAGAATCTTGCTCTTAAACTGGGGATGATGGAAGAGGGGCGCAGACGGGAGGCTCTTTTCAAAAACGGCCATTTTGCCGATATAGTGGAATATGGAATTTTAGCGGATGAATATTTAGAGGGATTAAGATGAGACGGTGCAAAACGTGTGTCGAAACCGATACCCGTCCTACAACGGATTTTGATGAGCATGGAGTATGTCTTCCGTGCCGTTCCGTTTCGGTTACCAGTGTCGAAGCGATCGATTGGGATGAACGTAATGCAATCTTGAAAGAGATTGTTGTATGGGGGAAAGCGCACAGCGGCCCCTCAGGATACGATTGCATTATCGGTGTCAGCGGAGGAAAAGACAGCACACGCCAAGCCCTTTTTGCGCGTGAAATAGGTTTGAACCCTTTGCTTGTTTCGTGCGTTTATCCACCTGAGCAGCAGACCCAACGGGGAGCCGCAAATCTAGCCAATCTCATTGAGCTTGGGTTTGATACGATTGTCGTTGCGCCGGCTCCGCAAATC
>Ga0208373_1002811_pt1 | contig 18357 bp, 19 predicted proteins | sample RifOxyC2_FD_184036 | JGI IMG/M metagenome (GOLD analysis project Ga0208373, IMG submission 184036) | Soil microbial communities from Rifle, Colorado - Rifle Oxygen_injection C2 (SPAdes) | ecosystem: Environmental > Terrestrial > Deep subsurface > Rock core/Sediment | place: Rifle, Colorado... | reverse complement strand
AGGAAAATTAAGTGATATTGCCATTTTATTTTTTGCATAAAAAAATCTGCTTTAGTGAGCAGAAAAATAGTTTAAACAAGTCTTATTTGGTAAAAAATAAGATAGGTATTCCTGCTCGGGATAAATCATATTTGAAGACCGGACTTATCCTGATTAAATCGGGAATTACCGTTGCGGCACAGTGGAGGAATTTGACCTCACTTCCAACAAACATAAATTAAGTTGTAATATTTCTATATTATCCTTTTTGTTTTGGTCTGTCAAATTGTGCTTGTGAACAAACTTTTGACAAGTCCTTTTTAGTCTTGCTATAATAGCCTTGGTCTCTTGGCCTGGTTTATTTAAGTAAAATATGTTTATGAATATAAAAATTTCTTTGGTCAGTGCTTTGGCTGTTTTGTCTTTGCTGGGAGCTGGTTGTACACAGTCTATTAGTTTAAATAGTGATTCTACTGGTGGTTTCAATTTTGGAAAAAAAGATGTGCAGAAAGAAAGTGATGAGCTTGGTATTGGTAGTAAAGTCTTTGCTGAGTGGAAAGAAAATACTTGGTACGAAGGATCTATCGACAATACTTGTGAAAATGGTTTTAATATTTATTTTGTAGATAATACTACTAAATGTGCTTCAACTTCTGAAATTTTGAAAAACAAAATGCTTAAAGTAGAAGAAATAAAAGTAGGTACCAAAGTAATTGCCAAGTGGACAACTAAAGCCTATTATGATGCAGAAGTAATAAAAATTACTGGAGATAGATATACTGTAAGATATTATGATAAAATGGAGAGAGATGTAACTTTGGATGAAATGATTTTGGATACACGCACAGCTGTCAGAGGTGATGAAACAGAAGTTGGGCAAATGTTGAAAGATAATTTCAAAGTAGGGGATGTAGTAATAGTCGAATGGATGACGGCTGATTCACTTTATAGTGCTAAGATACAAGGTGTTTGTGACAAAGGTTTGACTGTAAAATATTATGATAATGCAGAAAAATGTTTGGAAACTTCTCAAATAATTTTGGATGTACCTGCTACCAAAGATGCCCTACTTGTTGATACTGAAGTTTTAGTTAGAGACACTAATACTAGTAATTTTTATGCTGGTAAAATTACCAAAATAGTTGGTGCTAATTATGAAGTAAAATATAAGTTGTATGGTGATGAAGTTACTAAAACTTTGGCAATTACACAATTGAGAATAGATAGTAGAAAATAATTTGAAATATAAATAAAAATATCACTTATAAAAGTGATGTTTTTATTTAAGTTATAATTTTAAATTAAATATCAATATTCAAGAACAGATTGAAAGAATATTATTATAGAACAGTTCTTACTTTTTATAACTAATCCCGACTCGTCGGGACAAACAATTTCCCCCTCAAACTCCCCTTAGGTTATTTAAATTTTGATTAATAGTTTAGTTAAAGTAACCAACAAAAAAACATTATTTTTGTAAGTGATATTTTTTTGTATTATTTTTTTAATGAGTCTCTTATTTCTCGAAGAAGTTTTATATCTTCAGGAGTTTCTTTTGGTTTGGACTCTTCTTTTTTCTTGAATTTATTTATTTGTTTTATTATGATAAATATAGAAAAAGAAATAATAACAAAATCTAAAATGTTATTTATAAAAGCTCCATAATTTAGATTTACAGCTTCAGTAGTTTCAGTAGCTTTTTTGAGAGTAAGAGCTAACTTTGAAAAGTCCACTCCACCAGTCATAAAACCAATTGGGGGCATAATAATATCACTGACTAGAGAAGTAACAATTTTTCCAAAAGCTCCACCAATTACGACACCGACTGCCATATCTAGGACATTTCCTTTTATGGCAAATTTTTTGAATTCTTGAAACATATTTTTTTAGTTATCAAATTTAAATGAAGAAACTATCTCTTTGGTAGACTCTACATATGTATCAAAATTTTCAGTAGTTGCTGTATAAGTTAACAGATAAGCTGTTTTTTCTTTCAATACATAGGCATGGCGCACTTTCATAGTTTTGTCTGTCAAATTAGGATAAGTGGCAGTATAAGTCATTACTGCACCCTCTAGACCACCTATAGTTATTTTTTCTGTACTAATAATATTAGCGTTTGTTAATCTTTTTAGAGTGTCAGCTTTGATGATCTCAGTGTACTGATCAAGTGTTACCGGTGGAAATTTACTCAAATCTTGTGTAGAGAGTCCTAAGTTGGTGCCAGTTTTGTCAGCTAAATTTTCTTGATTTTTTGGATAAAATATTATACTACCATTATCTTGCCCTTGAGTTTTCCAGTCCGCTGGATAATATAGTGTTATACCCATTTTGAAATCTTTGTATTTCATTGGCTCAGCTTTTACTAGTGTGTTTGTTTCAGTGTTTTTTGTGGTTTTATTTGTTTGATTTTCTGTTGTGGTGTTGCATCCAGCACCAATTATTGTCAAAGAAAAAACAATAGTTAACAAAGTTTTTTTTGTTTGCATATTTTTTATTTAAAAATAAAATGATTCCGTTCCAACTGTTTTGACTTTGTTGAAACGGAAGATATCTTATTTAGAATGAAAATGATTTGAACATTTCTTGGGCTGTTGCTACAAATTTTTCGAAGTCACCTTGTTTGCCAGTGTAAGTAAGCACATATACATAATCTTCAAACACAGTATATGATTGAACTGTAGCTGTAGGTGTGTCTTGTCCAGGATAAGTACCTGTGAAGATTAGAAATTTACCAGGTTCGCCATCGACTTCTGTATCTTCATGTTTAGTAATTTTCAAATTTTCCATATATTGTCCAAGTGCTTCTGTATTTTGTTTGTCGAATTTGGCTAAGTCCATACCAACTGCACTAAAATCTTGAATCATGATACCAACACTTTCTTGAAATTCATCTGTGGTAGATTGTAATGGTGAAAAAAATGAAGCAATCATAACTTGTCCATCGCCAGGTGTTACTTCCCAATCACTTGGATAATCAATACTTACACCTTCATCTTCATTTGTGTAAGTTTTAAATTCTACATTTGCATTTGTAGTTACTATTTCGTTTTTTTCTTCTATTTTGCTAGGAGTTACTTCTGTATTTTTTTGTTGATTTTTTGCTTCATCATTTAATTTATTTACTGTAGTATTCACATCTGAAACTAATTTTTTACTAGAATTAAAAAAGAAAAAACCTAATCCCAAAAGAGACAAAAGGACTATAATGACTAAAGCTAAAAGTATTTTTTTTACCATATGTTTTGATTATATTAGTTGTAAGATATAATAGTGTTGTTTACACTCTTAGGAACGTTTAAAATTCACCTAATTTCTAATTCCTAATTTCTAATAAAATTTCCAATTAGTTAATTTATACATTGGACATTCCATTAGGAATTAGAGATTAGGTGAATTAGAAATTATTAACGTGTTTGTAAGTGTAAACAACGCTCGTAATTCTTACATATTAGTTATTTAATTTTTTATTGAATATTTAAAGGTTTAGAAAAAAAGTCTGGTTCTACACTTTCAATATTTTTTCTAATAGTATTTCGCATATTTACTAATTCTGGATAATCATAAAAGAATGATATTTTTTGTTCGGCAATATTTTTGCCTGTAGGTTTGTTTGTTAGTACAAAGTGTGCAAAACTTTCGGCGATATCCTCATCAGTATCAGTGCTTGCATATTCAGTGATGAAAACTCCAGGATGATCTTCATAAAAATAAGTTTGATCTTCTTCGTATGCATCATAACCAACGTTATTTTTCCAATCTTCATATAGACCATTGCTCCAGAATTTTTCGAAATAAACAAAAGAATAAGCGTCATCGTAGAGACAACCTTCAGATAATAAATGTGTAAAACAATTATATTCATCATAATTGTCATAATCTACCTGGCTATCGTTTAAAGTCAGTAAGTGTCCAAATTCATGCACTAGGGTATATGTAAAATCTTGTAAATCAAAGAATTTTCCTTTTTCTAGAGTATCAGCTGGATCCACGTAGAAACCCCAAACATTATCATCATTTAGATACATCGAGGCTGATGAGCCATCGACTCCATCGGTATTTATAATAAATTTGTCTATGTACTCTGTGACATCTATTTCACCAAAAATATGATAAAAATAATTCCATAAGAAATTATGTTCTTCTGTGTTGTTTGCTTCCAGAGTAAAATCTGTATCAGTGGTTTTGCTTTCTAAATTTATTTTTTCATTTTCTATTGTATAAATAGCCAAATCTAAGCCATCTTCTCCCTCAACATATTCCAAATTATCTAGATAAGAAACTATATTTGGATTGTCTAAAATATTATTTTTTGGTGATACTTTTGCTTCTGTTATTTTTTCTTCAACAACTTTTGCGTTATTAGTTTCTTCACTTTGTGGTGTAGTTATGACTTGTTGTTTACTTGTGTTAGTAAAAGTAATGAGAGCTATTACAAAAAATATTACAATGGCTGTTCCTGCAATACTTAATAATAAAATCCATTTGTACTGTTTAATAAAAGCTAAAATTTTTTCCATATATTTAATTAAGATTTATTTGTGCTAATTTTACCAGAAATAGGTGATAGAATCAAGTTTTTTGAAAATAAAAAAGACCTTGTAAAAAGGTCTTTTGTTTTTTAGTTAAAACCAGTAAAAATTATCATACAAGCCCCAAAAAGTAAGAATGGTAATATAAAGAAAGATATTATACCTATACCAATATAACGTCTTTTTTTTCTAAAAGGTATATAAATTCCTAATATTGTAAGTGCTATAGGTACGATAATGTATAGCCATGTCATAAAATCATTTCTTGGAAAAACATAAAAAAATGATTGTAGTAATATTGCTAAAAGTATAGAGATTGTAATAAAACCAAAAAAACCAATCATGAAATCAGCCACTTTTTTACTTTTGTTTGTGTAATATCCGTCAGTCTCTGTTTGATTCATTTTTTTTATTTCATCTATTTGTTCTAAACCGTTTGGATTATTTGGATTGTTCATATTTTTTTTCTTTTAGATGCTTCAAGTTTATGAAAACCAAAGCAATGAGTGAAATATATTGAAATAAAGTTAGTCCAAAATAGTGAGGATTTTCTCTGATAAACTCTTCAAAAAATCTAAATATAAAATAGGAATTCATGAGTAAATAAAATAGATATCCCGGCTTGGCTGTCTTTCTTTTGTATAACAGTATTGGAAACATTATCAACATAAATATTGTCTCATATATCTGTGTGGGATGTCTAGCTATATTATCTCCAAAATTTACTCCCCAAGGTAAGTTTGTTGGAATGCCATAACAACAACCTCTCAAAAAACAACCAATTCTACCAATAGCTATTCCCAAAGCTATAGCTGGAGCAAATAAATTTCCCTTTTTTTCTTTGATATTTAATTTCTTTTTTAGATACATGATTGCTAGTGTACCACCAATTAATCCACCAGTAATAGTTCTACCTGCTAAAATATATGTTATGTCAGGAAAATTTTTGATAATGTCTGGAAGATTTATTAGTAATATTGGCAACTTAGCGCCGATTACTCCACCAACTAAACCAGCTATCAAGATATAAAATGATTTTTCGCTAAGATCTTTTTCTTTTTTGGCCAAGATATAATAAACAATTAATCCAACAATTAATCCTAATAATATAAAAAATGAATAAGAATTTACTTCAAAATTATATATATGAAATAATGTTGGCATTATTCCCCAGTTATCTGGATGTATGTGAGAGTCTAACATTTTATTTTTTTAATTTTTTGCTAATTGAACAACAGCCACCAGCTTTCAGACAATTGTATAGTTTGTAAGCAGGACATAAACCAAGAGCTGATATTGTTTTCATGATTGCCAAAAAGAATACTATTATCCAACCAATTTTGATATTTATAAAATATAAAAACACGACAGCAATAAGAGCAAAAAAACTACCAAGAGCGTGGGCAAAACGCATGCCGTCTACTCCAGCATTTATTTTTTTACTTTTTACAAAAAGTCCAATAGTATAATTGTATAAGACAATCATTGGGGCATGTTTGATTGTCAAAAGAGCTGAGAAAAATAATATAGCAAAAGTTAGTAAAACTAGTAATTTTAAGTGTAAAAAAAAGGCTAACCAAAGTATCAACATGACACCATATCGACAAAAAGCAAAAGCATCTTTTCTAATTTCTATAAAATCAGTTGAACAATTTTGGCAACTATTATTTTCTTCGGCTGTTAGCATAAAATTTATTTGTTTATTTTAAATTTTGGGAAAAACATTCCAACTTCTTTTTGATATTGTTTGTAATCTACAAAAGTTTGTGTTAATAATTTTTCTTCTTGTTTGGCTCGGTAATACATGAAAGGTATAAAAATAAAGGCGTGAGCTAAAAAAGCTAAATAGTTACTGTACACTAAACATGAACCGATAAACATCATCATTAGAGAAGCATAGAGTGGATGTCTAACTAGCTTGTACATCCCAGTTTTGGTAAGAGTATGATTTTGATAAATCCTGATTTGATTTGCCCAATTTTTACCTAAGTTTAGCCTTCCTACAATGTTGATTGTACATCCAGCTACAACCATCGTCAATCCTGACAAAATAAGTATATATTGTAAGTTGTGAGGTATTTGAATAGTACCTATTTGGAATCTAATTAGTAAGTAGAAGCCAACAAAAAATAAAGTCATAGTACCTGTTTCTACAATGCTTCTTTTTTCTTTTGTGGCTTTTTTGTCTGCACCTTCTACAAAATTGATAAGTATAGATGTAAACAGAGCAAATAGACAAAAGCCAATAATTATATTGGAAATTAGGTTTATCATTTTCGGTGGAACATGTTATAAGCTGAAAAAGGAATTTTCTTTAAATCTGGTGTAATGATATGGACACATTCTTTTTGCATAGATTTCATATCGAAATTATAAACATCAATAAAAGAAGTGACACTAATACGAAAAGTATTTTCATCAATATATTTTATTTTTTCCTCTTGTGATTTTAGCAAAAAACTTGCTGGAATGATATTTTTGACATCTTTGATAAAGTTAGTACAATTACAACCACCAATTCCAGAAAAAACTTCATTGGATTTTTCTTTCAAAATTCTATCAGCATCAAAAGCAAAAGTATTATCTATTAGTGGTAAATAACTTTTTACTTTTATTTTTCTGGTGATTGGTACAAATTTTTTTTTGTCTGATTTGACCATATATGTCACAGCCACTCTTTCTACATTGCAAGGTAGGGGAATGATATCACCTTTTTGAAACAAGTCTGGAGCTTGTTCTTCTATTTTTTTGATAACGCCAGATAATGTCAATCTGTTTTTGGTATTTATTTCTCTCAATCTCCCAAAGTAGGTGACTGGTTGAAAATTTATACCTCTAATACCTTTTGTCTCGGTACCAAATTCTATGATTTTGCCAATTTGATCGTCGTTGTAACCTTTATCTAAAGTAGTTACTAGAGTAATAGGTATTTCGTATTTGCGTAAATTTTCAATAGCTTTTAATTTTGTTTCAAGTAAATCTCTACCACGTAAATGAGTGTAAGTACTCTTATCAAAACCATCAAATTGTAAATATACTTCAAATTTGCCTTTGAATTGACTAAGTTCTTTGACAAATTCTTCATCTTCAGCAATTCTAATACCATTGGTATTGAGCATGATATATTTTATCTTTTTTTCTCTAGCTGTTTTGATAATCTCTATTATTTCAGGATGAACAGTTGGTTCACCTCCACTAATTTGTAAAATTTCTGATTCACCACCTTCACTATCCACCAAAAAATCTAACATTTCAGATATTTTTGCTACTGCCAAAGGTTCACCTTTGCCACTATTTGCATAACAAGTTGGGCAACCAAGATTACATTTGTTGGTGACTTCAATCAAAGCTATACAAGTGTGCTGATCATGTTGAGGACATAGACCACAATCAAAAGGACAACCTTTTTCTGTTATTGTTTGAGTTTTGCAAGGTGTGCCTGGTTTATCAAATTCTCTTTTGCTTAGGTGGTACTCTACATTTTCTTCAAACAATTCTTCTTGTAAGCCGTGTTCTTTGCAGAATTTGTGTAAAAATACTTTTTCATCTTTTATAACAATTTTTGTAGGTATTACTTTTAGACATTTTGGACAAATACTCGTGGTCGATTCGTGATAAATATAATTTCTATCCATACTTTGTTGTTTATTTTTAAAAATTTATTTGTGCTAATTCTATCAGAAACAGGAGATAGTATCAAGTTTCTTATAAAACAAAACACCTGAATTACAGGTGTTTTGAAAAAATATTTAGTTGTATTATGTTTGTTGATATTTGAAAGATTTTTTCATAGCTTTCCAGAAAACTTCTTTATTGACACAATGTGGATTGCTACCGTCACAATCTTTGTTTTCCAAGATGTTGCCATATTTAGCAAAGGTATTTTTGTCTTCATACATATACGGATCTTTTTGCAAATTGGCTGTGACTGCTACGTGAGCTTTGTCTACATCTCCACCGGTTTTGGCTAATTCTTCTTCCATACCAAGATTGTAAGCGCGGACAAGACCACGAAACTCAGCTGATTTAGCTTCTTTTTGGACTGTTTCAAGGGCTTCACCAAGTATAGCTGTAGTTGGTGCTGAGGCAGGAGAATCAACAAGGTCTAATAGTTCTCCGAAAGCGGCTTTTTTGGCCTCGTCTGTTATTTTGTCAATGATGTCATCTTTTATTTGATCTTTTATCCGACCTGTTTCTCTGTCAAAATCTTGTTGTTCTTGACTTAATCCTTTGTCAATCGCAGCTTGTCTTTCAAGCATTCTTTCATAAAATAGCAATGATTCATCGTATTTCTTTTCTTTTTCAGTTGGGTTCGAATTCCAGAATTTCAAATAATCTTTGGCATTGCCTAGCTTTTCATTCCAGCGAAGTTTTACCATTTCGGTTGGATCCATATTTTCTATATCATTTTTTGGATCGTTTTTGTAAGCTAGCATTTCACTGATAGCTTTATATTCTTTTTCGCTAAGCTTTTCACCTTTGTAACGCAAACTGTCGTTTAGAGCTGTAAGAGAATTTTTGGTTTTCTCGTCTATTTTTCCACTATAATAGTCCATGGCAGTTTGTTTGTTCATTGGGTCTGTAAGGGATTCGTATTCTTTTTTGTTTTTATCACTTATAATGTCCATGTAATCTGTTTTTTTCTTTTCAAGTTCATCCAATTGTTTTTGTAAATCTTTATCAGGATTAGCTGACAATTCCTTTTTCAAAAGATCTATTTGTTCATCAATTTCAATGACACTGCCTGGTAAGAGATATGGTCCAACTTCTGAAGCGCAATTTTCTTTGTCTGCTCCAGAAAGTAAGATACAGCCTTCAGGATTCTTGAATTTTACTGAAGTGTTGAGCAAACATTCTTCTTTGGTATATGAATACATACCACCTTCTATTTTGTCACAAGCACTAAGGTCGCCAGTATTTTCAGCAATACGTAGATAGCATTTGTCTTTTGGTGGATTCGAACCTGAATCTGCAAAATCTTCGCCTTTTATTTTTTCGCAAGTGTCCGCAGCTCCTCCTTGGACTGCAGCATTTTGTAAACAATGATCAGGATTATCAAAGAAACTACAAGCCCATTCATTTATATTACTTACACAGCCTGTGAGAAATAGGGGAGCTATCATTATAGTCGCGACTAAAGCAGATTTTTTGGCAAGATTTTTGCTGATTACTGTTTTGACAATGATTATCAAAGTCCAAATAGCGAGTAACCAAAACAAAAATTTGGTGGTGGATAATAGTGGTACGCCAATGTAGTAAATAACACCTCTACCAATGTCAGTATATTTGTTTTCAAAATAAACTAATTGTCTAGCAAAAAAATACCAAGGCAAAGTCATAAGTAAGGCGATAGCTGGAAAAATTAATTTGCAATCTTTCAGTTTGGTTTTTTTCAAAATAAAATAAACAATGTATCCTCCAAGCATAGAGATGAAACCAAGTGCAAGTCCAGCGAAAATACTATACTTACTAAAAATTTTAGTTATACGAGCGTCAGTAATATCAGGGTATTTGATACTTGCCAAATCATAAGCAAAAAAATAAAAAAGACCGCCAAACAGAATCAAAAATAAAAAAGGCATGAGAGCAGAGTGTAAAAAGCATTTCTTTGGCTTTTTTTCTTTCTTTATTTCGGGAATTTCTTCCACTTTTGAATCCACTTTTGTTTCCTCTTGAATTGCTTCATTATTTTCTTCGTCCATATAATTTGGGGTTAGCTACCTTAGTGTAAAATAGGGTAGGGGGTAAGTAAGTGATTAATTGGTAATTTCAGTTATTGATTATAGTATAGCACTTTGATTTTTAAATAAAAATCTTTGTGTTGATAAAATGTTTGGGTAAAAAAACCAGCTAAGCTTTTTAGATGGTTTTTGTGATAGAATATTTTTTAATTTCAACTAACATATTGGCATGATTTACAGTTGCGTCGCATTATTTGAATTAAACATTAGTTACTATTTATTTGTTGTTTTTTATTTCTTATTAAAAAATTCAGGCGATTGAAACCTTGTTAACGCGCAATTCGTAGCATCTTTAAATTCGTCAACACGATTATACAGACCTTTTGAAAGTATTCCGTTCGTTCCATCAAATTGTCTAATATTACCATTAGTATCATTCATTAAATCTTTAACCAAAGGGCCTAACTCTTCGCCATCTTGAATTTTTTTCTGTATAAACATTGGAAGTTGCATTTTTGCACTTATACCAACACCAATCTCACCATGTTTATCCATTATTGCGACAACCCCAGCTAAGAACATTCCATATTTATTAGTATCAACATATCCTTCCATACCAACGTAGTAATCAGCATCTGAATACTTTGTTCTTGCGTTTTTAGCTCTATTAATAACACCTTCAATCCCTTCTTCTAAAATTATTAACACACTTTTTCTTGAACTGCATATTGTGCTGTTGTACGATGTAAATTTTTTATCTTTTTTATATTTTCCCGTGTCGCTGTTTTGTTATTAATAATCGCGAACAAAATTTTTACGTTTTGGATTTTGGGCAGAGGGGCGAGTGATGAATGCCTAAAATTAAAAACACATTATTTATGTTATTATTTTTATTACAGCCACTATAAAATTGTAGAATCTCTAGCAATATCTAAACCCGTAATTTCTTTCCCCATCCAAGACAGAGGAATAAATGTATCAGCTTCCTCTATAGAGTTAAACTCAACTTCAGCACGGATTAAACCTTTAAACTGCCCTTGATAGATTTGTAAAGTTATTTTTGGATTTTCTGACAAAAGGTATGTATCACGTATGGTTGAGCCGTATGCGCGAGATTTGAGATTGTTAAACTCATTTTCTGTTATCTCTTTTTTCTCTCGATTTCGTTCAATGGCGGATATTACATTTTTTTTGTCATAGTAAAATTTATCTTGAATTTTTGATATTCTTTCCTCAGTGTCATCTTTTCCTTTCAGAAAAAATCTTTCGCTGTGCCATGGAGTAATTGCTGAAATATCAGGGCTAGTTTTAATAAAAAATTTTCTTTCAATTTCCTTCATAGTTTATGATGCATCAATTTGATTAAACGACAGGTTCCAATTTTCCTACAATAAACCAATATGAGATAGCTCCTAAAATAGCAATTACTCCCGAAAGAATAATTGGTACAACAAAAGATCCTGTCCTATCCAATAAAAATCCCGTCATAATAGGTGCAATAATACCCGCCATATTCGAAAAAGTATTTTGAATTCCACCAATAGTGCCTACCATATTTTTAGTTCTAGACAAATCACCAGGAATGGCCCAAATCCCTGGGGAAGCCGATATTAAAGCAGTGTAAGAAATTGTTAATAATAACATTGCCATCCAAATACTTTCTGCAAATACAGAAAAAATAATTACGGAAGAAATCAGCATACCTAAACAAAGGGGTATTTTTCGTGCAAAAGATACATTGATATTTTTTGAAATCATTTTGTCGGTTAGATAGCCAACATATAATTCTCCTAAAATTGCAACTAGTGGTGGTATCATCGCAACAAATCCAACCTTTATTAAACTAAACCCTTTTTCCATAACTAAATAAGTTGGAAACCATGTAAGGAAAAAACTTTTTAAGTAATTGTAACAGAAAAACCCTATTGATATACCTATAATTTTTCTATTTTTTAAAAGAGTTAGAATTTGATTTTTAACTTTCACATCAGGTTCTTTATTTTTTTGTATTGGCAAAATAGCTTTCTCCTCATTCGATAGACTTTTAAATTCTTCAGGATCTCGATAATAACTAAACCATACAATAGACCAAATAATTCCAAGAATACTAAAAATAGCAAAAGAGTATCTCCATCCAAATGTAACCATCAAATAAATAATAAAAGGGGCAGCAATTGCTGATCCTATATAAGAGCCTGAATCAAATAAGGCTGTCGCTCGACCCCTCTCTTTTAAAGGAAACCATTGTTTTACAACTTTTGCATTTGATGGAAAAATAGGGGCTTCGCCCATCCCAAGCAGCACTCTGGAGCCCAAAAGAACTTTAAAATTACCAGCCAGTGCTCCTAAACCTGTAAATATAGACCAAAGAAAACATGATAATGCACCCATTATTCTTGAACCTTTTTTATCAACCAAATAACCTCCAAACAACATAAATGCGACATATCCCCATGAAAATGAAGACAGAATAATACCTTGCTGTAGTGAAGAAAGGTGAAACTCGGCTTTGATCTGAAGTATAGCGTGAGAAATGTTAACCCTATCCATGTAATTAATCACGATACCTAAAAACATCAGAGTACCGATTATCCACCTTTTATTATTTTTTAACATAGTGATTCTCATACAATTTAGGGTTATTTAACGACCGTCTCTATAAAATTTCTTTAATTTTAATTTTAAATCTTCCAAAGTGCTAAATACTTCACCTTGCATACCTAACTCAGTAGCCTTGTTAGCATGACTTTCTCTATCATCGACATAGATTATATTTTTAGATGGAATGCCAGCTTTTTCAATAGCTTTTTCAAATATCTCTTTTTCGGGTTTTAAAGAACCGACATCGGAACTAACAATGCTATAATCAAGAAAGCTAGCGTGTCTCTCTTCCATATGTTTTTTTCTATACGTATCAGCATTTGATAATAAACCCGTTTTAACTCCTACATTTCTGTATCTTTTTAAAATATCAACGATATGAGAATTGACTTGGTAAGATTCCGCCCATAGTTTTTCAAGTTGAGAATAATCTAAATCAGCCACAGATCCAGATAGTTTAACAACAATTGACCAAAACTCTTCCCGAGAAATTAAATTTTTTCGGTAAGCTTCGCCGTGAGGTGATTTTTCAGATAAAAGCGCTTTTAGTTTTTCTTCATCAACACCAAGTATGTCGGCCAAATCCTTGTGATGTGGTTGTTGATAATGATCAGAAAGCACACCACCATTGTCTAAAAGAATAAGTTTTTCGACAGAGAGCTTCTGTTTTATTCGTGGTAATTGAGTAAAAGCAGGCATTGAATCTAGTTCAGTCCAATCAAACCAACCTGCCTCATCTGCTTCCTTCTCTTCAACAGAAAAAGTGGTGGAGGGATCCACTATAATCCTAAAAACGGTAGTTATGTCATGATGACCAGCATTTTTACCTTGAGTTAAAATTTTTGAAATATAAAATGGATTAGATCTTTTCATATCTACTGTTAAACCAAGTTCTTCTAAAAGTTCCTTTTGAATTGCGTCTTGTAAAGTTTCTCCAAGATCAACATGTCCACCGGGCATTAAATAAGCCCCCGCCTTTTTGTGGTTTAATAGAAAAACCTTATCCATCGTAGGACTAATAACAAGAGCGACAACGCCTAGATGTTGATCTGGACTTTCTTTTTTAGTAACGTGATCTGTACCTCTAAGCCATCCAATAACTTCTTCTTGAATTTTTTCTTCCTCCGAATCAAATGGAATAATGTGTTCAACAGAACTTATGTAGGATTGACGAACTTTTTCCTTGTTACTAATAAATTCTGGATTGTTAGGTGGTTGTTCCATATTAAATATTTTACACATTAATAAATTAGTTTTTGACTGTTTTACAACAGACGGAAACACTTTATTCCCCTTTAAAATCAATTGAAAAAATTTTGTTTCGCGTCCTTTATTCATTAATCACCATGGGAAAACATGAAAAAGGATAACTGGTATATAATCAGAATAACTCTTGATTTTATCACTATATTGTAGTATAATCAGAACGTTTTTGTATCCAATGTATACTAGGATTTGCTGAAATTATAGCAAAAGAAATGAAATTACGCAATTATATTTATGATTTTCAAAGATAAAATAAAACCAATTCTCGCTCTTGCCCCTATGGCCGACATGACGGACTGGGCTTTTGGTCAAATCTGTCGCCAGGTAGCTGGAGACGATTTTGTGATATTTCGAGAAATGGTGAGTTCAGAAGCGATTGTCCGAACCAATGAAAAGACTTTGAGAATGTGTAAATTTGATAATAATGAACATCCTATCATCCAGCAAGTTTTTGGAGCTTATCCAGAAGTTGTAGTCAGCGCTGCCAAACTTATTGTAGCAAATTACAAACCAGATGGAATCGACGTAAATATGGGTTGTCCTGTGCCAAAAATAGCTGGAAAAGCCGATTGTGGAGCAGCTTTACTCAAAGACCCACAAAGGGCTTATGACATAGTAAAAGCTCTAAAAAAGGCAAATTTGGGCGTCACAATCAGTATTAAAACTAGATTGGGCTGGACTGAAAATGATGATATTTTGACTTTTGCGCCACTGATGGAAAGTGCTGGTGCTGACTTCATTTCTATACATGGTCGCACCAAACAAGAAGGCTATACAGGAACAGCTGATTGGGAAAAAATTGCTCAAGTAAAAAAACTAATTTCTATTCCAGTCTTTGCCAATGGTGATATCAAAAATCAAGCAGATATCAAACGTTGTTTAGAAATTACCGGAGCTGATGGAATTATGATTGGTAGGGGAGCGCTTGGTAATCCTTGGATTTTCAAAGGTTTAGATAGAGAAGATGTTCCTCTAGACGAATTGAAACGCGTGGTAATAGCACACGCCAAACTTCATATACAGCATTATGGTGAAAAAGCGATCACCACATTTCGAAAACATCTGTCTTATTATTTCAAAGGCATGGCTGGAACGAAAGATCTTAGGAGTGAACTCGTACGAGTGAAGAGTATTGAGGAATTAGAAAATATTATAAAAAAAATCCCTGGTTAAGGGATTTTTTATTAATCAGATAAATCACCAGCGTAAGCTGGTGAATGCGTTTAAATGCAGAGCCCCTGGAATTAAGTAATAATTTTGTAAAAAGTAAAAGACGAGAATTTAAATATCAATAAATTTGATTGAATTAAAAACCTTTTTTATAAAGAAGCCTTTACTTTTTATAACTAAAAAGTAACAAAAAGTTTTGAGGGGAAAGAACTCGCCTGTGTTGCCACTTGCGAAATAATCATTAGAAAACAACGGGGCTCAAACAGCTTTCCCCTCAAACTCCCTAAATGTTATTCAAACTCGATAAGTTTGTTTTGGCTGGTATAATCAACAAAAAAAACCACTAGTGGCTGAGCTAGTGGTTTTCATTTTTTAAATTTCTGTAGGGAATGCTTCTTTTATTTGGGCTTGTAATTCTTCAAAACTTGTTTCTTCTAATTTTTGATATAAAAAATTTGTTCCAAGTTTACTTTCTAAATAGATACCTTCAGTAGTTTTTACAATCTTCATTGTTGATACTGGTGTTGTAAATTCTGAAATATATTCACCACTGCTTTTTTTAGAGACTGGACCTGTTAAATAGGGTTTTAAAATTTCGGTTAATTTTTTTTGTAATTCTCTTGAATTTGCATATTTTTTTTCATTTTGTCCATCTATATTCGCTAGAGTTTGTTGTAATTTTTCTCTTTGTTCTGCTACATGAGTTCTTGTTTTATCTAGTGTTCCAAGATCTTTCTTACTTAGTTCACCCATAGCTTTTAGTACATCCGATTCTGTTTGTCCAGGTTTAGATATTTCCATATATTTTTACTTAAATCTTAATTTTAAAATAATTAAAAAGAATTCTATGATATCTTTTTTACTTAATTTTGATTTTCCCTCTCTTCTGTCAATAAATGTAACAGGAATCTCGGTGATTGTAAAGCCTGCTTTTTGTGTTTTGTATAGTAGTTCTTCTTGAAAAGCATAACCATTGCTTTTGATTTCATCAAGATTTAGCGTTTTTAACACTTGTGAATTGAAACAACGAAAACCTGCTGTGACATCTTTGGCTTTTAGTCCAAGCAATATTCTAGAGAGCCACATTGCACCATTACTCATGAATTTGCGAGTGAAGCCCCAACCGATAATTTTTCCGCCAGCTATTTTCCTTGAACCAATTACTAAATCATAATTTTTGGCAGATTCAAGTATAGCTGGTAAATCGTCTGGGTCGTGCGAAAAATCAGCATCCATTTCGAAAATACGATCAGCTTGCAATTCTAAAGCTTTTTTGAAGCCAGCAATATAAGCAGAACCAAGACCAAGCTTGCTGGCACGTTCTAGAATATGTAGGGGATATTTACTTTGTAAATTTTTGACTACTTGAGCTGTACCATCTGGAGAATTGTCGTCAACTACCAAGATTTCTAAACCAATTATATTTAGAGCAAAAATTTTATTGATTAGTTTCTCAATATTTTCTTTTTCATTGTAAGTCGGTATGACGATTATTGTTTTCATAGTTAGTCTGATATTTTTTCCAAACCACTTTCCAAATTTTTGAATTTGTAAATTATTGGTTTGTTGTCTAATAATTTTTGTAAATTTTCAGAACTCAATTTTTCTGCTCTATATATTTTGCCAGAAATAGTTTGGTTTTTGTAACCATATAATATTTCTTTATCAAAATAAGTTAGGAAAGCTAGTATTGATCTGTTACCATCTGGAATCCCATTGGGAATGTCATAGAACAACATATCTTTTTTGTCAGGCCATGTTGGATAATCTGTTGTTACTTGGTTTCTAACGAGAGTGTAGGTGTCGGTAAGCTTTTTGTATTGACTTATTGTCTGTGTAGCTCGTGTCAGACTTAGTATAAGTGTAATAGCGATACTTACATAGATCAAATAATTTATTATTTTCTTTTCTTGTTTTATTGCTAGAATAAAAAAACCTAAACCAAGTATGAAGAAAAAAATAGAAGAATAAAGAAAACGTGGAGCCACACCTTTGACAATAGCGAAAGGTAAATAGGTGATGACAACAGAAGCAAAAGATAATAGCGTTAGCTTCAAATATAAGTTTGTTTTGAAAAAATATTTATAACTAGCTGTAATAATAAGAATAAATAAAGCTAAATAAGATAATAATATTTGTTTAGTATAAAAAAATAAAAGTACAACAGAGCGCAGATTATGAAAAGGTGCTAAAAAAATATTGCTTTGATTGGTTCCGACACTACCTAGACTTTTGCCTAATATAAAATAGCGATAGACAATAAGCATCCCCAAAATTAAAAAAGTACAAAATGTGAGTAGATAATTTTTTTTGTTACGTAGTTCTTTGAATATTATTAGAGTTGTTGTAAGGATGAGTGGTACTGCAAAAGAAACTTCATAAGTCAAAAATCCTAAAATAAGAAAAATATAAGCTAAAGTAATATTCAATTTATTTTTTTGTAATTTTGTGAAAGATAAATAAAAGAATAATCCAGAAATTAAAGATATAAGTAATCCCCAAGAATGAGTCTGTCCAGAAATCCAAGCTACTACTTCGTGATGATCTGGATGTACTGCAAACAATAATGCTATCAAAATTGGAAGTAAATGTTTTTTACTAATTTTTTGTAAAATAAAATAGATAAACCAAGTGATACTGGTGTGCAAAAAAATATTTATTAAATGCCAACCAAAAGGCCATTCATCAAACATGATTCTACTTGCAAAAAATAGTAGACGCATTATTGGGCGTAAAGTATTGCCATGTTCCCATGATCCAATAAAGAGATGTCCAATTTGTGCCAAATTTAATGGTTCTATCCAGACATAATCGTCGAGAATAAAAGTGCCGTGCAAAGCTGGATAATACAAAGCAAAGATAATGACAAAAATAAAAAACCACGCAATGAAATTGTGGTATTTTTTTATTAAATTTATTAATTTACTATTCATATTTTTTTTGTGAACAAGTCAGCAAATTTTTCATGAGCAAAGAAACAGTAATTGGACCAACACCGCCAGGAGTAGGTGTGATAAACTTGGCTTTTTTGACAGCTTCCTCAAAATTTACATCACCATACATTTTGTTGTTTGCAAAAGCAATGCCTGTGTCAATAATAATTACATTTTTTTTCAGCATACTTTTGC
>Ga0208373_1002809_pt1 | contig 18363 bp, 26 predicted proteins | sample RifOxyC2_FD_184036 | JGI IMG/M metagenome (GOLD analysis project Ga0208373, IMG submission 184036) | Soil microbial communities from Rifle, Colorado - Rifle Oxygen_injection C2 (SPAdes) | ecosystem: Environmental > Terrestrial > Deep subsurface > Rock core/Sediment | place: Rifle, Colorado... | reverse complement strand
CTCTAGGAGAGAAAAGAAAAGAGAGAACACAGAAATAAGATATAAAGCCTATAAAAACCTGTCTATTTTCTAAAAAATCTTATTTGGGATGTAGCCTGATTATAGAGAACGTTTATATATACAATAGGATAAGTTTGTATGTGAAACAAAATGATACTCTCAACAAATGGGCAAGAAAGGAAATTATTAATAAAACCTAGCTATCAGGCTATTTGCAGATATCTTAGAGCAGTTAAAATGCATGAATTAAATGTTGAATCTGCTCTTGCAGTTATTGAAAAAAACCGGCCCTGGAGAGATGAAAATAGAGAATTGCATGATTTGGAAGGGGAGAACAATAGAGTTGAGCCTCAGATTGCTTATGGGTTAGCACATTCATTTGAAACTGGATATCAAAAAGGAGAAAATTTGAGAATAGACAAACAAATAGAGGATTCTATCAATCTTCATAGGGCAACACAGGAGCATCATCAGGCAGAGATGCATTTCAATGAGGCATCATCTTTCCATAAATTTGAAACGGTTGTTGATGGATTGTGCGCAATTATTGAATCTGGAACAAAATATAGAGAAATAATTCGCCCATATAATTCTCCAAAACAGGGTGCTGAAGATTTGAGAGGTGCTTTGGCTATTTTCAATGGAAATTCTTTGGATAGAAGAGCATTTGCTCCAGAAGTTGTTAAACTTCTTGAAGAAAGAGGATATAGGCAGCCATATTTATTAGCAATAACGCATCATCTTTCTGAACCAAGAAATACATTTGGAATTCCGGACAATAAGTATGAAAGAATAAATGAAAAGATAAGACGTGCTCAGCAACTTTTCAGTGGAATCCTATAATTTATTAACCTTATTTTCTTTATTCTTTTATGAAACAAATATATGTAATCGAACATCTTGAACCCTCTCTGTTTAAGTGGTGCATGATTGAATATAAGCACATTTCCAAGATTGTGGGAAAGGGCAATTTGTGGTTTACGAATATAAAAAGAAAGAGCAAGGCATCTAATGAGCTAAAGAAATATGGGGAGGTGATAATGCAATCAGTAAGAGAGATGAAACTGAAAGATTCATGCGTTCTTGACCCTGAAGCTAAGGAAACATTGACTCCTCAAAATTCCAAGAAGTGTAGGTATTTTATATTTGGGGGAATCCTCGGCGATTATCCTCCAAGAAAAAGGACTAAGAAAGAACTTACTAAGTTTATTGAAAATGCAAAGTCATATGATATAGGGAAAAAGCAATTTTCAACTGATAATGCTGTGTTTGTAACTCATGAAATTGCTTCTGGAACTAGATTGCAGGATATGGAATTTCAGAATAAACTTGAAATTAAAACAGGAAAATATGAATCTATGATTTTGCCATATCTTTATCCTCTTGTGAATGGCAAGCCAAACATCTCTCCGGAACTTGTTAAGTTAATTGAGAGAAAAAAGGGATTTTAGTCATCTTTAAATATAATAATTCCTTGATATAAACATCAAAAGAGGAGCAAATGGAACCAAAAATAAATAGTATTCTTACGAAGGGAAAAGCATTTTATCTTGCATATGATCAGGGGTTGGAGCATGGGCCCGTGGAGTTCAATGATGAAAATGTTGACCCACTTGAGATAATTAATATTGCTAAAAGAGGAAAGTTCAATGGAATAATATTCCAAAAGGGAATTGCAAGGCAGTATAAAAAGGAGATAAAGAAATCCGGAGTGCCCCTCATAGTTAAAATGAATGGAAAGACTAATTTGTATGATGGAGAGCCAATGTCCATGGAACTTTGCACAGTTAAAGAGGCAGTTAAATTGGGAGCGAAGGCCGTTGGATATACAATATATGTGGGAAGTCAGTATGAGCCTTTGATGATGGAACAATTTGAACAGATAGAAAGGGAAGCGCATGCCCTCGGGCTTCCTGTGATTGCTTGGGTTTATCCAAAGGGGAAGTCAATAGCACATAAATCTCAAAGTGAATTGATGGCCTATGCTACAAGAGTTGCTTTAGAGATAGGTGCAGATATTGTGAAAGTAAAGTATGATGGAAATCCAAAGGATATGAAATGGGCAGTTAAATCTGCGGGAAGATGTAAAGTGGTTGCCGCAGGAGGAGTTCAAACAAGTGAAAAGGAATTTCTAAAGGAAGTGAAGGAAGTAATGAAGTCGGGAGCCACGGGAGTTGCAGTGGGAAGAAATGTTTGGAAAGCGAGCAAGCCATTGGATGTTGCTAGGAAAGCTAGGAAGATTGTGTTTGGCTAAATTATAAGTTTCTTTGCCTTTTCATCTAACTCTTCTCTGCTGTAAAAAGTATCTATAACTTTTATATTTAAAGGAGCCCTAAATCCAATTTCATTACAATCAAGTTGATTTATCCAGCTGTCGAAATTGCAATAGTCGCAGCTCTTGCTTAGTTCTGGTTCTCTTTGGAAAGGCATTCTGGGAAATACTTGCTCTGCAGCGAGACTTTGAAAATATCTCCTAAAATCCTCTTTGAAATCTTTTTTAGTTGGATATTTTGCAAGCATTTCTTCAATTGATTTAAAGACAAATCTTTCTATTCCGGGAATCCATCTTCCCCCTCTTAGGTATTCAAAGTTATCTGCAGGAGAAGCGTAAACTGGCTCGGAGAGAGGTTCAAATATGACTCCTCTTTGTTGATAGCTAGTTTCATATCCGGGGCAATAAAAACTACAAAAAGCAGTTGGGATATCTTGTGCCCCGGGAATCTGAAAGGCAAGAGGCTTTGGTTTCTTGTCCCCACCAGATGAAATAAATTTACTTCTGATTATATCCTCAGGCCCATTCTCATTTAGAGATGCATGAATGAATAATCCTTTTATTGTCATAAAAATGCTGCAAATAACGGATTTATAAAACTATCTTATTGTCTTAATGATATAGTTACTACATAAACTAAATATTTAAATATGCTAATTTTATCAAGTTTATATGACAGAGGGTTCATCAGGAACATCGGCAACTAGTTTATTCTTAGGGATAGCTTCATTAGGTGCTGGAGCTTATCATGGGTGGTGCGATGCACAGGGAATTCCATTAAGAGAAAATCTTGAATGGGGTTTAACTTATGGACCTACAATTGTTCAGTCAGTAATTCCTGCAACAATGCTTGGGCTTGTGGGACTTATCGGAGGAGCTGCAGCAGGCGGATCATCTTCTGGAGTCGGGGGCGCTGTTGGGGGAGGAATTTTGGGTACGGTTGGAGGCGCAGCAGTTGGTGGATTCTTTGGAGGATTGAGTGGCGCATTTCAAACTTTAATAGGATATGGCGCAGGTTATGCTGCAGGTTATTTTGCCAGATAGCTTAAATTTTTTTAGATATAACAATAATTTTATTCTTTTCAATTTAATTAATCACTAATCTTTTATGTCCTAACTTAAGGGTTAACCATTAAGTTAATAAGTCCTGAAAACCTTTATAATATTGAGGGAAAGAGATGATAATAATTAACTTAAAGAACTATAAAATAGGGCCTGCTGTGCTCGATTTAGTGAGACAGATAGATATCTATTGTAATAAAGCAATCCTTGCTGTGCCCCTGTTGGAGATGAAGGAAATAGTAAAAGAGACAACTCTTCCTGTGTTTGCTCAGCATGTTGATTATTTTGAACCTGGGAAATCAACAGGATATATAATTCCTGAAGCGATAAAACAGGCGGGCGCTCAGGGGGCTATAATAAATCATTCTGAACATAAATTAACATTCTCAGAAATTAAAAAAACAGTTGAGAGATGTAGAGAATTGGAGCTGAAGACAATTATATGTGCTGCAACATTGAAACAAACGGAGCAGATAAAGAAACTCAATCCATATGCAATTGCATTTGAAGATCCTAAACTCATTGGAACAGGAAAGTCAATTACAATGCAAAAAGCAAACCTGGTTCAAAAATTTGCGAAGATTCTTGAGGGGACTTCAATAATCCCTCTTTGCGGGGCAGGTATAAACTCTGGAGATGACGTTGCTCAGGCGCTAATTCTTGGATGCAAAGGAGTTCTTGTCTCATCAGTTGTTGCGAATTCCCAAAATCCTGAAAGATTTTTGAAAGAAATTGGAAATTTGTTCTAAGTTATCTCAAATCAGGAATGATTATTCATAAGAGTTATAAATGAATAAAAGTCTCTGGAAATATGGAAAAGATAAAGGTGGTTAGTTTTGGAGGAGGGGGTGGACAATCCCAAATACTTTCTGGAATAAAAAACATTGATTTTATTGATATAACCGCTCTGTGCACTGCAAGTGACTCTGGAGGCTCAACTGGAATTATGAGAAAGGAATATGGCGTTGGAGGATATCTGGGAGATGTTTCGAAATGCCTCTGGGCACTTTCGGATAAGAAAAAAATTGAAAATACTCTCATGCATAGATTTGAAAAAGGATTTCTAAAAGGACACTCAATGAGAAATATACTCTACTCCGCACTGATAGAAATACATGGAGAAAAAGAAGCTTTGGAGTTGATGCATAAAATTTTTGGAATAAATAGGCATAGAGTATTTCCAGTAACATTTGAAAAAACTTCTCTTCAGGTAAAGTTGAAGAGTGGACAAACAATATCTGGAGAGACCTATATAGATACTATTTCGAGAAATCATCTATGGGAACCTGAAAGAAATAGGATAATCGCAGCCCAGTTAAGCCCGAGTGTAAATATATATTCGGAAGTTGAAAAGAAAATTGAAGAGGCAGATTATATTGTGATATGTCCTGGAGATTTATTTACTAGTGTAGTTCCTTCACTTCTCCCAAATGGAGTTTCGAAGGCAATAAAAAAGAGCAAAGCAAAAATAATATTGATAACAAATATAATGACTAAGTTGGGAGAAACTGATGGATATAATGTAATAAATTTTGTTCAGGAAATAAATAGATATCTTTCTGGAAAAACTCCAGACTATGTAATTTCAAATAATGGGAAGATACCTAAAGAGTTATTGGAAAAATATAAAATTAGAGAGCATAAAGTAAGCGCAGTTCTTTCAGACAATATAATCCCAGGTTCAATGCTAATGGCAAGTGATTTGTGGACAAAAGACAATAAGGGACACATTAGACATGATTCCGATAAGGTAGCTGAAATATTAAAGAAGATATTTGAAACTAATTTAAAAAATTAAATTATCTACTAGAAGGTTCATTTATTAGAAGGTCTGTTTGTTGCCGCTGCATCCGTTCTTTCCCAGAACTTCATGCTTGCCTGATTTGCATAGTGTTCTGCTTTGGGGTCAATTGGTTTTGGGACGACTTTGGGAAAGGGTTTTGGAATTGCGACAACAGTGGTTGCAGCTGAAGGTTTTACATAGGGAATTACTTTGGGGACTTGGGGGGCAGGTTTCTGAAGAATAGGTTTTTCACCATTATATTTTCTCATGAATGTAGAATTAATGGTTGCGTTTCCCAAACCATTATAACTTGCTGCTTCCATGCCTATTGAACTATTATTATGTTTTCCAGAGACTACTGCAATCTCAGCGGATTCTGGAATATCTTCTAGTGCGATTTCAAGATTTCCCCTAATTACGCCCTTATCGTCCCGAGTCATATCTTTCCCATAGACTACCCATGCTTTTGTTGCTCTCATTTTAAGAGGAGAATAACCCTTTGCGATCATTTCGTCTAAATCTGTAAACCATTCTAATTTTTTAGAATTAGGAGCATATATTCTTATTCTTACTGCTCCATTAACTGCCCCGTTTGAAATTGGTAGTGTGCCGACGTGTTCCAAATCGCTCATGGAAAATAGGAGAATTTAGTCTTTTTAACTATTATTGTATTGATTTTGTTATAACAAAACCATTAAAAATGCCAATTCCCTAGTATAAATATGAAAAAGGGGATTGTGATTCTGGGAAGTGATCATGCAGGATTTGCGACAAAGGAAAGGCTGAAGAAATTATTTGATAAAAAGGGAATTGAGTATGAAGACCTTGGAGCACATGAGTTAAATCTCAAGGATGATTATCCAGATATAGCATTTAAGGTTGGAGAGAAAGTTGCAAAGACAAAGAGCAGAGGAATTCTGCTTTGTGGAACTGGAGCAGGGATGATAATTGCAGCTAATAAGGTAAAAGGGATAAGGGCCGTTGAGGCATACGATACATTCACCGCAAGACTTTCCAGAGAACATAACGATACAAATATTCTCTCACTTTCAGAGTGGCACATTCCATTTGATAAAATAAAGAAGATTGTTGACGTTTGGTTGAATACTAAATATTCAAAGGATGAAAGGCATGTGAGAAGATTAAGAAAAATAGCAAATTATGAAAATCAGAAAGGCAGGAAATGAAGATTTAGAAGAAATTGATAAAATTTACGTAGATGGTGTGATTGATGAAATTAAGCTCCAATATCCAAAGAGAACTGAGAAAGACATTCTTAAAGAGATGAATCATGCGAGGAAGGAAAGATTAAATGGATGGAAAAAAGAATTAAAATCAAAGCAGAGTTATTGGATTGTGGCAGAGATTGGAGATAAGATTATTGCTTTTGCAAATGCAGAAATAAAAAATAAAAAAGAAGGATACTTGGCAATGCTTTACGTTGATAAAGATTTTAGAAGAAAAGGAATAGGCAAAAAGCTAACCCTTGAAAGAATAAATTGGCTCAAGAAAAAAAGAGTTAAAACAATTTACGCAGGAATACTAATAAATAACTCTGCTTCGATAAGCAATTTGAAAAAACTTGGATTTAATCCTGTTTCAATAAAATTGGAGAAAAAGATAAAATGAACCAAATAATCCCCACCATATTTGCACATAATAAGAAAGAATTTGATGAGAGATATGACAAGCTGAGAGGGGTTTCAAAGAATTTGCAGGTAGATTTTATGGACAGAAAGTTTGTTCCGGGAAAATCTGTTCAATTGAAAGATGTGCCAAAATTGCCAAAAGGATATAATTTTGAAGCGCATTTGATGATGAAGGGGCCTGAAAGATATATTAGAACTCTTAAAAATAAGGGATTCAACAAAGTTATATTCCATTTTGATTCTGGAGATAATGTAAAGACGATTGCGGAGATAAGAAAAAATGGGATGAAAGCATTTATGGCTGTTAATCCTGAGAATAAAATAAAAGATTTCTGTTATCTCTTGGAATTAGTTGATGGAATTCTTGTTATGGGAGTTCATCCCGGGAAAGAGCACCAGAAATTCATTGTTGGGACATTGAATAAGATAAAAGAAATAAGAAAGTTGACCAATAAACCGATACAAGTTGATGGCGGGGTTAATTTGGAGACAATTGTGAAATTGAAGAAAGCAGGAACGAGCATATTTAATTCTGGAAGTTTTGTTTCTGAAGCTGAAAACCCTAGAAAGGCTATTGGATTATTGAATAAGAAGATAAAATAGGATGAACCCCACAAGACCGCATGGCATCTAAAAACAAAAAATTATTATCTCCCGTAACTACTCTTACTTCATCTAACATAAGATAATTATTTTATTAAATTATTTATCACTTAAATTGTAATGCTGCCTTACTTTATCTTCGTGGTAAAACAATGAAGTATTATGAAGAATAAATGTATATTTTGGAGTAAAAATACTTATATAGTTTAAATTACCTTTAATTGGATGATAGTTCTTGTAAAGGGAGACATCAATAAACTAAAAGGGAATGTTGTATCTTATACTAAGTTTAATGGAGATATAAAATCGTTTCTTCCTCCCCCAGTAAAACAATTTGTGGATAAGTTATTTCCAGATGAGGAACTAGAAGATATGAAGAAGGAAATTAAGCTGTGTGCATTCTTTGGAACTTCGAATGCATCTGATTTTGTAGCTAAGATGGGTCCAATTGTAGATTGTAGTAAAGATTTGATTCAAAAGATAAAGGAAACCCAGAAAGAAATGAAGAAACAGGAGGGAGAAAGAGTGAAAATGGGTACTTTTTATATGGCAAAATTACCAAATATGCCGGAAGAGGAAATATTAAGACATAAGGGAGATATAATATATGCTGGAACTTTTGCGCATCCTGAAATCTGTGCACATGGAGCAATGATGGGTTTGAGTTATTACCAGATGAAACTTGCAGATCAGATGATAAGTAATATAGAATCTGGAAAGGAAGATCTAAGACAAGAATTGGAATCTGAGCCGAACCTCAGATTGAATGTCTCATGCAGAGATATTCCGAAGAATGAATTTCAGGGATTTGTTTATAAAAATTATGTAATAAAAATGATGGATGCAAAAAGAAGCAGTAGGGATGATGAATATAAAACAATCCAAGATCAATTTATCTCATTTGGTAAAGAGACACATTTTCAGAGAGATATTGTTGATTTGTGCAAGTTGATAACTTCCAATGAAAATGAATTGAAAGACTCTCCTTTAATAACAGCAACAATAAATAAAATGGATGCAATAAATAAGGAAGATTACATGGCAGCGGCAAAATATAGGGACGAGGTTAATATTCTGAGAAATAAGAGGAAATAATAGGCAAGATATAAAGTATAAATGACTTTTCATAGAATTAATAAAATAAATAGATATCCAATGTCCGATGATTAATCGTTGTTACAGGAGATAACAATTTTTTAAGCGTTATTAACAAATTTATTAGAGAAGTATTATTCTGTTTTGTTCAAACTTCTTTTGAAATTTCCTCTTATTAAATGAAATGCAATTCTTCCGTCTTTGTATATAATTGGACTTCCTAGAACTTCTCCGCACTGACAAACAAGATTACCTAACTGCTTTGGATCTTTTACTTTATCTTTCAGGGTTGAATATTTTTCAGGAGAGATTATTCTGTTAAGATAGCATCTTTTAAGCCATCCTGGCCCATCTTTCTGGTAAACGAAGAGCAATTTTCCGCATTTCACACAGGAAACGTTGATTATCTTTGCGCTTCCTCCGCGTTCTCTCAGATATTTATCTTTCCTTATTTTCATTGAATATTAAATTTAGTTATGCTTTTAAACTTACTTTTCCACCTCCTGGAATGTCATTCAAGGTAATAGCGAAAGATAAAAAGACAAAGGCGAGAGTTGGAGTCATAGGAACAAAATCTGGAAGCATAGAAACTCCTTTCTTTATGCCGGTTGCCACCAAGACTGCAGTGAAGCATATAAGTGTGGAAGATTTGGAGACAATGAAAGCTAGAGCAATAATATCAAATGCGTTTATTTTATCTTTGCGACCTGGGACAAAGATAATAAAGAAATTTGGAGGAATTGGAAAATTCATGAATTATTCTGGAATAAATGTTACTGATTCTGGTGGATTTCAGATGTATTCTCCCTCTTTGTATCTTGGTTCAAATGATAAGGGGGTTAAATTTAGGGACCCCTTTGCAGGAATTCAATATTTTATAACTCCTGAGCAGGATATGAAAATACAAATTGATATAAATTCAGATATTGCGATGTGCCTTGATAGCATGCCTTTGATTGAACATTCTAAGGGCGCAATAAAAGAAGCGATAAGAAAAACTACCCTGTGGGCTGGAAGATGCAAGAAAGAGCATGATAAATTACAGGGGAAAATTCCAAAGGACAAAAAGCAATTGTTGTTTGGAATAATTCAGGGGGGAATTCACAAGGACCTTAGGGCAATTTCTGCTCAAGAATTGACTAAGATTAATTTTGATGGATTTTCAATTGGGGGATTGGCATTGGGAGAGACGAAAGAAGAGGAATATAAAATGGTCGAAGTGGCTAAGAAATATATTCCTGAGAATAAACCAGTTTATCTTATGGGTGCTGGAGATCCGGTTGAACTTGTGGAAGCTGTTTCTAGGGGAGTGGATATGTTTGATTCTCGTTTTCCTACGAAAAACGCAAGAAGAGGAACAATATTTACCTGGAAAGGTCGCCTTAGATTAATGCAGTCAAAACATCAATTTAGTAAGAAGCCATTGGATGAAGAATGTGATTGTTTTGTTTGCAAAGATTACAGCAGGGCACATCTTAGACATCTTCTTAGACAGGAGGAAGGTGTTGGATATAGATTGGCAAGTTATCACAACTTGTACTTTCTGCAGAGATTGATGGATAAAAGCAGGGAAGCGATAAAGAAAGGGAAGTTTAGAGAGTTTATGACTTCTTTTAAAAAGAAGTATAAGAATTGATTATTTGCGGAATGCATCTGATAAGAGATAATTTAAACCAGTTAAATAAACTTTATCGGGTTCGTTGCCTTTTCCAAGAACGCAAAGGACATTTTTGTTTAGGTTATAATCTTTGTTTAAATCCCGAAGTCCTGCTATTATTGCTTTGCTAACTTCTAGCTCTGCCAGTTCAATTAAATGCTTTCTTTTTTCTTTTGGAGCTTTTTCTATAAATACTCCATCAATATATTCCATAATCATTCCTGGAAATCGTCTTGGGTCATATATACTCTGCATATATCTAAGGGAAGTAATTCTAACTTGTACTCTGAATACTCCAAAAGGCTTTGGTACTGATATCCCTCGATTATATAACTCCTCAGCTACTTCACATCCTGCATTGAGTTCATGTATCACTGCATCGTCGTTCAATATTCTTCTAAATGGTCCCAAACCCTCAGTCATGAACTTAACTGCTAAATCATCAGATAACCTGTAAACTGCTGCTTGATGTCCTGCTGCAATTCTTTTTTGTATAAATCTCTTAGGTCCGTTGTAATTCGGGATATTTATCATAAAAGTAAAGGCGAAAATTACCTTTTAAGCATTTATATTAGATATTGTATAAGTATTAATATACCCCAAAACAAGAGAAAAGTCATGATTGAATACAAAATACTTGCAATTCCGAGTGAAATGCCTCAAAAATTTATAGTAGGATACAGAAAACAAGAGGATTGTTTGGTTTATTGTCCGTCTTATAAGTACGCCAGTGAGGAAGAGGACAGGGGGCACAATGAAACTGCTCGGGATGCTGGATTTGATATTTCTGAAGGGGAATTGGATGTTCTGGGCGGAGGGATAACGAGATTTAATGAGAAGCAAGATAGATTAATTTTAACGGGAAGTTCTGGAGCTTATGGTGCTGTCCCCTCCCTGGTGCTTTCAAGATTTGCAGATAAGATATTCCATGCTTATCAAAAAGTATTTTTAAGTTTAAAGGCAATAGAATTACATTATAGAGAAGATTATGTGAAACCAGAAGTTAGAAAGTTGTTTGAATCTTTGAAGTTCTTTGATTAGATATTAGTTTATCATGACAGAATTCAAATTTCTAAAATGTTCATCTCCAGTGACTACCTTTGCCCCTAGAAGATTTGCAGTTGCAAGAATTATTGCATCTGACATCCCCCAATTCTTAATTTTCTTTTTATTTTCAAAATTTATCTTTCCTGCAGAAATAGCAAGTTCCTTACTTAAATCGACTATTTTAGCACTAGAAACAATAAAATTAAAATCTTCTTCAAAATCTCTTCCCTCTCTTGAATATTTTTCAGATAGCTCTGCAATAACTATTGAAGAAGTTGCAGACTTTCCGCTTTCTATAAATTCTCTCGCCTTTTCCCCTCTTTCTGTTCCCCTAAAATATTCTATCCATGCATATGAATCAATTACAAACTCATAACTCATGACTGTTAGCCCTCTCTTTTTCCGAAAATTCTTTCAGCTTAGGATTTGAACCAAATCTTGAAATAGAAACGTTCTCGGTTTTTTGTAAAATTCTATTTATCGTTTCGTCCATGCTTTTTGCCTTCATTCTCTCTTTAAGCAAAGCCAGTATTTGAGCAGTGTTTTCCTTTATAGCAATTGTAGTTTCCATAGATATAACTATAACTATAGATATATAAATCTTTCTATTTGAAATTAAATCTTTCTAGAGTCATATGCCCAATGAAGAACTGCCTGTCTTTGCCTTGGTCGGCATTGCAAATCTCCTTTTTTACAGTTCTTTTTTATTTGTGCGATGTGTCTGCTTATGGCTTTCCATCTTTTGATTTGTCTTTCATCATCCTTGCATCTTCGGCCTTTGTAATATCGACAATACCATTGAAACCATCCTCTCGGGTCTTCTTCATATATCCAACCTTTCTTTATCCATATTGAGAGGGGCTGGGAAGCGTTAACTTTGAAGAGATTTATTTCTGGATTGTGGAACTCTGGGGAGAGTTTTGCTTTATCTAACCATCTAGGAAATTCCTTCCCGCAGTCAGTCATATATTTTCCTCCGAAAACTCCAATTTCCAGCATTTGTTTTGGAGTTAATTCTGGTTTAAATTCTGGATGAAAGTTCTTTCCCTCTTTTTCAGTAAGATAATAGACATAGTTCTTCTGCATTTTATCATTTACAATTATCTTTTTTGGTTTCATTTTATTGCTAAATAAATAGTATTTCCTGATTTTTTACTATCTATCACTTTAATTTTCCTGAAGCCATGGGAAATAAAGTATTCTTTTATTTCTTCAGCATTATTGAAATGCTTGTTGCTCTTTGTTTTTGATACAATGTTTCGATAAATAAGAAGCAACTTTCCGATAACACCATTTAACATCTTAAATTTAGATTCATGACCCAAATAAGTCCCATTTTTAACTTTACTAAGAAGATTTGAGATATTGCTTATTAAAAAATCATGTTCTTCTTTATTGAGATAACTAACGAACCCTTCGGAGAGTATTAAAGTTTTTTTATTTTTGTCAATTACTTTTCCAAGAGAGTTCACTAAATCATCGCTTATAGAGTCTATCTTAACAAAATGATGGTTTTTGCTCAATTTTATTTTATTATCCTTCAAAATTGTATTAATAATCTCTCTCTTTTTATCAATAACTGAAGAAAAATCACTTTCAATGTAGATTAATTTCTTATTTTTTGATGTAAAAACAAGTCCTCTGGGGGAATATCCACAAGCTAATTCAATTATTTGCTCTGGATGATAACTATCAATCATTTTGTCTAAATCTTCTGAAAGGGCAATTCTTCTTCCAAATATGGTCTTCAAATAAGACTGGGGGATAAGTTTACTAATTAAATTAAACTTTTTCTTTGCAGATTCAGATAAAAAATATTTACTAAATCTATCGGAATTTTCACTTGCTCGCATAAATGCAACAGCTTCTGCAGTAAATGATATTTTTTCGTTACCTTTCATTCTTGCACTCCTTTCTCCAGCAATAACTGAATTTCAATTCTTTTAACTTGTTTTTTTACTATTTTTAGTCCTAAATCTTTGAGCATTTTCTCGATTTTGTTAAAATTATAGAGATATACCTTAGTGTTAACGGACTCTGATTTGGATTTGAATGTATGTGCTTCGGGGTTATTTATATCTGGAAAGTCCATTATAATCTTGCCAGTATTGTTAAGCACTCTCTTAAACTCAATGAGAATTTTCTGCGCATGTTCGATGGGATAATATTCAAACATACCTATGCAAGTTATCCAATCAAATGAATTATCTTTATATGGAAGATTATCTGCATCAGCTATTTTTAGTTCTTTAACATTTTTTAATTTGAGCGCTTTTACCTTATTCTTTGCAACTTGCAAAATATCTGGAGTAATATCAACCCCATAACAAATTGCATCTCTTTTTGCAGCTAAAATTAGATATATTCCTGTGCCTGTTGCTACATCGAGAACTTTCTCGCCTTTTTTAACATTTAATAATTCTTTTATTCCCTCAAATTCGGCATCGAGTTTTCCCTCAGTATCCCAAGAATCATATTGTTTAGCAGTTTTAGTGTACCATTCTTTTAAATAATTTTTTTGTTCTTTTATGTTTTCCATTTTGTTATTTCTCTATGCCTTTTTCCAAAGATTCCAAGCCCGGAAGGTTTTCTCCTGAGACAAAAGCAATGAGGGCTCCTCCGGAAAGAGAAACGTAACCAAAGCCAGAGATTTTATGCTTTTCCGCAGTTGTTGTTAAATGCCCGCCGCCGAGAAGTGAGAATGTGCCTTGCTTCGAGAGTTTGGAGACTTCTTTTAATATTTCGAGAGTTCCAAATAGGAAGTCTTTTATTTCACTATATCCAAGAGGACCTTTCATGAATATAACTTTGGCAGATTTCATTTCTTGTTTGAATAATTCTACTGTCTTTGAACCAACATCCCAGACTTTTTCGTTTGTTGGAAAATCATTTATGGAGATTTCTTTTCTTTTTGCTTTGTTAATGTCTGGATTTCCAACTGCGAAGTCAACTGGAAGAATTATTTGCCCAAGGTATTTATTGTATAATTCTTTTAATTTTGGAAGAAGTTTGTCATAGCCTTTTTCTTTCATCCATTTATTTTCATATCCTAAATCTTTTCCATTTGCAATTAGAATTAAGTTTGCTAGAACTCCTGATGCAAGTATTTTATTGTTCTTGTTAGTTAGGACATTGAACAAGGGCAAGTAATCTTCTACCTTCTGTCCTCCGAGTAGATATACTCCCTTTCCCATGTTGTTTATGGTGAATTTGCTGAGTGCATTAATCTCTCTTTCAAATCCTCTTCCCATGCAGCTCGGAATTACTTTTGGAGGAATGATGATGCTTCCTTGCTTTCTATGGGATACTGAAAAGGCATCATTAATATATATGTCAAAACCTTCTGCGAAACCATAGAATCTGTTGTTTTCTAAAGTTAATTCATCTTCATATTCCCTTACGTTCTTTAGAAGGATAGCTTTTCCAGCTTCAAGTTCAATAATCTCTTTTAATGCATGTTCTTCAAATAATCCATCTACATACTTTATCTGTTTTCCAACGTATCTTCCTAGGATTTCCGAATGTTGCTTTAGTGGAATAAAGTCTCGGTCTCCCTTTCTCCCTTGATGGGCAAGGATAACAACTCTTGCATTATTTTTTAGAAGTTCTTTAACGGTTATTGCGGACTGTTCAAATCGAGGATTGTCCTCTACTTTTCCTTTTACAACAGGGGAATTAATGTCTATTCTAAGTAGAACTAGTTGGTCTTCGAAGTCAAAGTCGTTGAGGGTTTTAAGTTTCATTTTATTAACCTCTTTACTCTTTTTTCGATTTCTTTTATTATCCTATGTCCTTCTTCACTACCGTTTCTGCTGGTGTCTTTAATCTTCCAAATAATTACTTTTTTTCCAAATCTTTTGCTATTAAATATCTCTGAAGGAACGTTGTCTGCAACAATCACAAGAGTGTCATGCCACTTGAGCAAATCAACATTAATACCTTGGGGTTTTCCTTTTATTTGGTATCCTTCTTTCTTTACGCTATCAATAATTTCTTTGCTTATTGGGCTTCCTCTTATTAAACCGGCGCTTTTAGCAATTATTGATTTGTCTTTATTGAGTTTATTGAATATTGCTTCAGCCGTTTTACTTCTAAATCGATTGTATTTGCAGATGAATAGTGTGCGTTTCATTTCATCTCCAATAAGAATTTAGTTGATAAATCAAGAACATATCTGGCTAGAGATTCAACATTTTTCCATTTTCTGTCATCCCATTTTTTCCCTAAAACATCTCTAACTATAAATACCGATGCTAATTTTACTTTTCTGTACTTTGCAACAGAGAATAAAGCAGAGGATTCCATTTCGACAGTGCAAATTCCCATCTTAGAATACTTTTCAACTTCTTTTTTTGTTTCTCTGTATATTGCATCAGTAGTCCAGCTTGCGCCTTCCTGAAATTCTAATCCTTTTTTATTGAAGAATGATTTAACTTTTTCTTTTAATTCATTGTCTGGATAAGAATATTCTCCATGTTTATCGTAATGATAACTTGTCCCTTCATCTCTCAGTGCTTTACTGCACACAAAAACCCCTGTTTTATGCAGCCCTCCAGCAGTTCCAACATTAAGAAAAACATTACATCCTAAAGATACTAATTCTTCGATTACAATGGCTGCATGGGGACTTCCTATTCCGCCCATCATCACAAATCCTATATCCTTATATTGATAAATAGAGATAATTTTATTGACACTAATCTTTTTGGGCTTATACTTTCTTTTAATATAATTCAATAGACTGCCAAGATAAATAAAAATTATCTTCTTAGGCAATTTTCCTTTTAACTTATGTTCTTTATATCTATCTGAAGCACTAAACAACGCCTCTTCGAGATGTTTATTATCAAATTTAGGGTATGCCATATTTTCCTCTTTTATAATCAAACAAGCCATAAGGGATTATTAAATTCTTTGTTTGACTACTCCCTACAAATAACACTAATTTAAATATAAGAATGCCGTTGGGAAACTAATGAAAACCATATTCGAGCCGTATTCTGGAACGAAGAAGGCGTTTAAGAAAGAGGGATTAAATATAATTCCTGCAACTTCTGATGATTTGGGAGAGATAAGGGACTTGAAGTTTGCAGTATATGATGAGCTTTGTCCAAGACTAGCAAATTGGTATAGGAAGCACATGGATGTGTTTGAAAGCGAGTTTGGAGGGCCTGAAGACCAGGATCCGGGGAAAAGAGTATTTTATTCTGTGAGGAATCTTGAAGATACTCTTGTTGGATGTGGTGGGCTAACGCAGAAAGACCCTAAGGGAAGTCCATGGATTGGAGAGCTTATGGATATTTATCTTCTAAAGGATTGCAGAGGAAAAGGGCTTGGACAGATAATGATTGGAGATTTGATAAAGAAGGCAAAGAAATTGGGATTTGAGAATCTTTATCTCACAACAAGAAAGGAATTTGAAGCGGCTACGCATATTTATCAGAAGTTTGGCTTTAAACAAACTGAAAATAAGAAATACAGTAGCAAGAATTCAACTGCCTGGGAAATGCAGTTGTAGGGTTCTTTGGGGATTATAAAAACAATCAACTTAATAAAAAGTAATTAGCTAATGTGGAAAATGCCTTTTCAATAAAATTAAAAAAGAAAAAATAGTTATTATCTGTTGCAGTAGAATTCATCGGATTATGATATCTAACGATTTAGGTATTTGATTAAAGATATTTGAGACATTATGTATAAAAGATTATTTTTCTCTCTTGCTCAAAATGAGTTTTGCGACGTCTAATAGTCTGTTTGAATATCCCCATTCATTGTCATACCAGCCAGCAATGCTGATTAAGTTACCTGTCATGCTTGTGAGACCTGAATCAATGATGCAGGATGAGGGATTGTGGAGGATGTCTGCGGAGACTATTGGGTCTTCAGTATATTGGAGTATTTCTTTATATTCTCCGGTGGATTTCTTTTTGAATAATAAGTTTACTTCTTTTGCACTTCCAGGTTTGTATTCTACTTCTGCGATAACGCTGGAGATGGAACCATCTGCGACTGGAACTCTGAGGGCATAACCGTCAATTTTTCCTTTTAATTCTGGAACTGCCTCTACGACTGATTGTGACGCTCCGGAAGTGCTTGGAACAATGTCAGATGCTGCAGCTCTTCCTCTCCTTAAATCTTTTCTGTCAATTCCATCAATTAATTTTTGTGTTGAAGTGTATGCATGAGTTGTTACAAAGTATACATCTTTGATTCTGTAGGCATCATTTAGTATTTTTACCATTGGAGCTATGCAGTTTGTTGTACATGAGCCTGCGGAAATTATTTTATGACTTGCCTTAAGAACATCTTCATTTACTTTTGGAACAATTGTGGAATCTGGGTCTTTTGCTGGGGCTGAAATGAGAACTTTCTTTGCTCCTGCTTTAATGTGCTTCATTGCCTCTTCTCTATGAGTAAACATTCCAGTGCATTCAACAACAAGGTCAATCTTTTCAGCCTTCCAGGGGAGTTTTTCAGGGTCTAGTTCGGTGTATACCTTTATCTTTTTCTTTCCAAAGATAAGATGTTTGTTATCATGAGATATTTCAACTGTTGGAGTTGGATGAATGGAGTCATATTTTAAAGTATAAACTATAAAATCTAAATCTGCTGCGTTGTTTATCACCACTTCCCACTCTGGATGTCTTTCCATTAGAGCTAGGAAGAACTGTTTTCCTATTCTTCCGAAACCGTTTATGGCAATCCTTGGAATAGCCTCTTTTTTAGCCATTTTGATATTTTGATTAGGAAAAGGAGATATATAAATTTTGACTTTTTATCGTCGATTTTATGTCAAAATTTAGAGATTTGGCTATGGTTGTATGGATTAAACGAACTTTTGCCTAGTTACGGGCTAAAGCCCATTAAAAACTCCGGTTAAATAGTATTAACCAAAAATTACTTCTGTCGATAATTCTTGAATTAAAAATAGTCGATAAACATACACTCTTCTTTCTGTCGCTCCGCTTAAACGTCCTTCCAAACCTCTACGCCGTTCGGCGTTTAATTTTGTTTAAGCGAAATTACCGAGCAGTTAAAAATGAAATTTGTTTTCCCCACCCTTTAGGAGAAATTGTTGACGATACGAGGTGAGCCACATTACGAGTGGCTTCGCCACAGATAGCTCGATTATGTAATTATTTCGCATTTTTCCATAAGAGTTCAAACCATTTTCTGAATGAATATGCTATATCTT
>Ga0208373_1002807_pt1 | contig 18378 bp, 23 predicted proteins | sample RifOxyC2_FD_184036 | JGI IMG/M metagenome (GOLD analysis project Ga0208373, IMG submission 184036) | Soil microbial communities from Rifle, Colorado - Rifle Oxygen_injection C2 (SPAdes) | ecosystem: Environmental > Terrestrial > Deep subsurface > Rock core/Sediment | place: Rifle, Colorado... | reverse complement strand
GGTCCATATCAGCTTCCCCGTGTCTTCCATCCTCCTGAAAACCTTTGACAGGGATGAGGCCTGGGTCCTGAAATCCCTCGCCTCCCTGGTAAAATCGGCCAAAACCTATTTTGACCGGGTTTCCGTAGGGGCCCAGGACGCCACCCGGACCGGCCGGGATTTCCTGTACCGGTTTGCCGCCCTTGCCGCTGAATCCGGGGCCCACCGCCTCCGGATCGCCGATACCGTGGGCATGAGCAGTCCTTCCAGGGTGGGGGATCTGATTGCCGGTCTCAAACGACAGGTTCCGGGACTCTGCCTTGAATTTCACGGGCATAACGACCTGGGCATGGCCACGGCCAATGCGGTCACGGCCGTGGAAGCCGGGGCCGATGCCCTGAGCGTCACCGTCAACGGCCTTGGGGAAAGGGCCGGGAACGTACCCCTGGAAGAAGCGGCCATGGCTCTTTTTGAAATGGGCGGATATAAAGGCACCATGGACATGACCCGGATCACCGGGCTCTGCCGCCTGGTCGCCAAAGCATCGGGCCGGGCCATCCCCCCGTCCAAACCCATCACCGGGGAAAATGTGTTCCGCCATGAATCCGGGATCCATTGCGCCGGGCTTTTGAAACACCCGTCCGCCTACCAGCTTTTCCAGCCGGAACAGGTGGGCGAAGAAGCGTGCGAATACGTGATCGGCTATCACTCGGGCTCGGCCGGCATCCGCCATGTTCTTGAAAAACAGGGGATCACCATCGGCCGGGCCCTGGCCCAAAAACTCATCCCCCATATCCGGCAAATGGCCAGGGACAGGAAATCGCCCATCTCCCCGGCCGAATTAAAGGACCTTTATTTTTTTGTTATGGGGTGATGCAGGGCGTAAAACAGCCCATTTATTCTTCGTAAGGTCCGAGGAACCGTTCCCCATTAAAATGGATGAGGTGGGTTGGAGACTCGGCTATCCATACTTCCGTCTCCCAGGAAATATCATTCAGATATTTCAGCATGGCCCTTCGATCAAGGAATGCCGTTACAAAAACAAGACCAGCCGAAGAGCCGGAAAATAATTCTTTCAATTCCTGCCTGCGCTTCGGGTTTACGGGTCCATGGCTGGTAACGGCCTCAATAAGAACCAGCCAGTTTTTTTCTACGTGATGCACCACAACATCGGGCATCTTTCCATGCTCTTGAATTTCAACACCCAGAGCCGACAAGGCCTCTGAACTGAAATAGGCCCATTTTATCTGGGTATCGCCGACATAAAGGAAACAGCCTCCCGGTATGAACAAAGGGCAGAAATCCTCCATGATCTTCTTAACCAAAACATTCTGACCGCCGGGAGAGAGCTTTATTTCCTCACCGTTTGCAAGACTGACGGGCAGCCGAACCATCTCCCTTTCCTGCGCATACAATTTTTTCAGCGTATCCACTGTTTGAAGATATTGATCTAAACATGCCTTCCATTCGGGTTTGCCAAAGCTCTTGAGCAATGTCAATGCAGACGGTTCGATCTGATAGACTGCCTTCGGGCTGTTGGTCGGCCTCGAAGGCCTGTCCGGATTGGCTATAATCAGGGCTGCCTGCATGAACTGGTGAACCGTCTGGCGACGAACGGTTTCACGGGTGTTTGGTGCATATTTTTTCCCGTAGTATTCCTGAAAAAAATCCATCATGGGCGTAATCCCCATGAGCGGATCAGAAGCCTTTTCCCAGGTGTCGGCAGGTTTGAGGCCCAGAAGAGATAAAAGAGTCAGGGCCGACCTTTCGTTCTGTTGCTGCTTTGGAAGACCCAAATCGTTTAAAATTGTAAGCGCCTCTTTGATCTTTTTTTCTGCTTTTTGCCCGTTCTTTTTCTGAATCATTGTCTTAAAATCCCTTTTCCAGGACGGCATCAATGGTTTCCTGATCCGGCATGGCCTCTTTTACATAGGATCCAAACCGCAGCAACTGCTCTTGGTCAGGGTACGGCATCTTTCGAAGATCGGTTGCATTCACCTGGGTATGTCCGCTAAACAGACGGAAATATTGGTCAACAAGGCTGGAATTGAGATAAAGGGCAAGCCCTTTTGCTAAATCCGCAGGCAAGCCTTTGCCTTGTTTATGAAAATAATTGAGGTGGTTTTCAAATCCCACAAGCCTTGTGTCAATCCTTTCCGGGTCATATACGGCCGCCATAACCCGCCTTTGCTGCTCTTTGGAAGAAAATCGTTTTGCAAGAACATAAAACCCGGTTTCAACCAAAAAATCCGATGTGTCGGCGGATATGGCTATGGCATTGGGCTTTTTCCCTGATTCAACAGGCCAGGTGATGAAACCGTCTGCAAAATGGCATGGATAAATCAGAGGGGCTGTATCTTGTCCGGGAAAATCCCTGAGATATTCCCGCGCTCTGAAATCAACGACCCGACCGGTGGAAACCGTCAAGCCCAATTTGTCCAAGGAAGACCCAAAGCGCTTTATCTGATCTGCAGGGCCTCCATCGGCGCAATTGATATCCAGATGGACAAACATATCCGGATCACCGGTATTTATCACCCGGCCATAGGGTACGGATACCTCATTCACTTTATCGAAATCGAGTCCCTTTGAGGTGGAAACGATGACGGAATCCGGTTTCTCATGCCCATGGACAGCATGATAGATAATGTTCTCTTGCAGTACATTGTCGTCTCCAAAGGCTTTGTTTCTTGATTCAAATAGATGAATTTGTCTCAGGTTCATGATGCGCAAAAATGCAGACCGGAATTTTTTAAAATAGGGGCCGTTACAGAAACTTCTGGGCGTTATGGCCACCATTTGACCTCCCGGTTCCAGGAGGAGCATGGACAACCAGACAAATGCAGCATACAGGTTTGCCACTTCTATACCTGTGGAATAAAGCATTCTGCTCATGGCCGTCCGGCTATTGATCTTTTTGTAGGGAGGATTCAGAATGACATGGGTAAACAGCTCACCGGGAACAGAAAAAAGAGACTCATTTGTTTCAGAAATGGCTGCCGACACAAAATCCTCACGTTTGATGGTTCCATCAAACTCAATACCGGCGGACAAGCAAAGGGACCGGCAACGCTCCAGAGTATCTTGCAGATGGGGCAAGATAGCGCTGTCTGTTTCATAGGCAACGACTTTTACAGAACGGGGCGGATTATCCTTAGAAATCAACGTTTCCACGCACGTTGCAAAAAGGGCCCCCGCCCCTGCCCCAGGGTCCAGGATCCTCACTTCTTCCCGACTGTTTTCAAACATGGCCGACATAAACCGGGCCAGTGATACCGGCGTCAAAAACTGACCGATTTCAGAACGATCCGACCTATTGGTCTTATCGTTGAATGATTGTCGGACAAGGTCAAGGGTATCCAGGGATTCTATTTTCATACTCTTTTCTAAGGCAGAACCGGCCGGTAACATTTATTGATTTGCCCCATCAAATTGAAAACATATAATTTCCCAGACAGCTTCCATGGATCATCCCTTACTTCAAGGACAAGGAGAATGTCAAGCCCCGGCATATTGAAAAATATCAGGGGGTGTCAGGGCATGACGGCATATTGAACAGCCTTTTCTGCATGGATGGCCGTGGTATCAAAGAGCTTGACGGGCGTGTCCCTCTGGTCCACCAGCATCCCGATTTCCGTACAGCCCAGGATGACGGCTTCGGCCCCCTGGTCCGCCAAAGAACCGATGATCCGGAGATATTCCGTCCTGGTTCCGGGTTTTGCGATTCCCAGGCACAATTCTTGGAAAATGGTTTGATGGATAAAGGCCCTGTCGTCCTTTTCCGGCACCAGGACATCAAGCCCGTGGTCCCTGTTCAGGCGGCCCTTATAAAAATCCTGCTCCATGGTAAACGCCGTTCCCAGCAGGCCCGTCTTTTTAATCCCGGACCGGACCAGGGCCTCGGCCGTTGCATCGGCAATATGCAGCAGGGGAATATCCATTTTATCCTGGATCTCAGGAGCCACCTGATGCATGGTATTGGTGCAGATCAGGAGAAAATCAGCCCCGGTGGCCTGAATCTTTAAAGCGGCTTCTGAAAGATCTTCGGCCACCCCTTGCCAATCCCCCCGGTTCAACAGTTTTTCGACGGGGTCAAAATCCACACTGTAAAGCACCATTTTTGCGGAATGCAATCCGCCCAGAGCCTTTTTCACCCCCTCATTAATCATCCGGTAATACCCCACCGTGCTTTCCCAACTCATGCCGCCCAGAAGACCGATTGTTTTCATCCTGCCTCTTTCCATTCCTTTTTATTTGTACGGGCTAAGCCCATATCCGGTTTATGACGGAGGCGAAAGCCTCATGATCACCGTGGGAATCCCCGCAGGATTTAATCCGCCGTCTTTGTTATCCAAAAATCCAAAATCCAGATACAGTTTTCTTGCGGCCCTTCCGTCAGGGCTTGACGCATCAAAGGTCTGGACCAGGATCGGTTTTGTGCGGTTGAGCCCGCTCACGGCAAAATCCAGCAATGTTCTGCCGTATCCCTTTCCCCGGCATGGATTTGAAACCGCAAACCACAGGATCTCATTCAATTCTTCTGAAATAATGATCCCGCCTTTCAAAGCGCGTTCTTTACCATCCGAGCCCGAACGGATGCAAAAAGCGGTCTTCTGTGCCATGGCCTGTTTTAAAGCCTCTTGAAACGGCACTTCATCGGCCATTGGCCCAAACAAAGGCTCAACCTCCCTTGCAAGACTTATCCATTCATCAAAATCCGTCAAGTCTGCATATTCAACCTTCATTGGCTATTCCTTTGCCTAAAATCCCTTATACATACGACAATGTCCTGTGGAACCTCTTCGGTAAACGGCAAGGCAAGAAAAAATTCCTGGGGAACTCCCTCATACACCGGCTCCGGAAAATTGTAACCAGTGGAAAAGCGATATGTCCGGTAATCCGTCCGGCGATTCCAGCCGCAAGATAGAAGGCCAACACCCCTGCAGCGCGCAATGCCTTTATGATATACTGCTCTGTCCGGCGTTGCATATTAGGGATTTCTGCGTTCCCTGGTCAGACTTTAAAAGGCTGTTTATTTCTTTATGAAACGATACAGCATTAATAGGATTACAGCCCCGCCAATAGCCAGTAACAAACTCCCTACATTAAATCCCGTAACTGTCCCGAGCCCCAGAAACGATCCAATAAACCCACCTACGAATGCACCCCCTATCCCTAACAAGATGGTAATGATAATCCCTTCAGGGTCTTTGCCCGGCATGACCAATTTTGCCAACAAACCTACAATTAACCCCATCACGATCCAAGATAGAAGCCCCATTGCAAACCTCCCTTATTTTGTTTGTGTGAAATTTCTCAGTCTAATCGGCCGCCGGATGAATAGACGGCAGCCGATACAGTCCGGCGGATACTGATCATATTCTCTATTTCATCATCTTGCCGCAGATGTGGTTTGCAGCAGATTCACCCATTTGCCCGGCATCGGTTTCCGTTTTAGCCTCGGTCCAGATAAAATCAGTTACTGATCGCCAACTATCGGTTTTTTCACCCGTGGAACCATCGTGCAGTTTGATATAAACATCAATATCCTTGCGCCAGCCGGTGAATTTAATGGATTTTTTGACCGAAATAATGCCATGGATCACAAAGTCAACCCCCAGTTTTTCCGCCAAGGCCTTATATTCGCTATCGCTCAAGCCGAATGTCTTGGTCATATCAAAACCGGATTGTGATATGGCCTGGTCAATTTTATCCTTTGGCGCAAATCTGAAAACATTGCGTTCTTCTAAACAGTTTTGAAGATAATCCGTCACATGCCTTGATACTTCTACATCATTGGTGTTTTTGATGGGAAGCATTGCGGCTGTTGGCGCTTTTCCCGTGTGTTTTATCACGGGAGGCGGGCTTTGTTCTGTCATTGTGGCAAAGCACCCTGAAAGAAAAAGTAAAACAGCAACGGCAAAGACAATATGAATTGAAATGAATTTCATAAAAACCTCCATTATTTAGTTGTTGTAGCCTTTTTCGAGGCTACTCTTTATATATTAATTCGGCAATTAAATAGCCGCTCCCAACTTAGCATAAGCAATTTTCGGATGTCTGAAATATCTCATGACCCTGCCGGGCAGTTTTTGAAGTTTTCTTAGATGCGATATGGCCTTGCGTTTTAGCTGCTCTTTTGTCCTTGCCGGAACAACAGAATGAACACCAACCTTTAAATCACCATTCAGATATTCATCCGGGTTCAACTCCGGTGAATAGGCAGGCAGATGAAAAACCTCAATCTGTCTCTCATGCTCTTTCAGCCACAAGCGAGAGGGTCAGCGCCCCTGCAGCGCGCAATGCCTTTATGATATAATGCTCCGTCTGGTTGCTGACCGGAAGCGTTTTGAATGCCTCCATAGTAACCCATGTGATGGCCTCACTGTCTGATGGGCTTTCCTTTCTTATAATCATCTATATCTCCGATTTATTTTTCTGCTCCTGCCCGTCTGGTCGGGCAATGATATCCCAAAATCTCAATCAACCGATTAATACCAACCCGCAGACATTGGCCGTTTGGGTTGTCGTTGCATCAGTGGACCGGATGGCAAGACTCATGCGCCAGCCGGCCGCTTCAAAAAGCTTTAAAACATCTATGCCGAACCCCGACATTGAAGGCCGGGCATATTGGGGATGTCTGCATTCCCCGTTTTTAGAAATCACATTGCATTCAAGATGGTCATGGCAAAATATATTTTTGCATGAGCCCCCGGCATAGGCTTGTGAATTTATATATCCTTTTTTAATGGCTTCCTTTTCGATACCGGCTGCTGTCTGGTGGAGCAACTGAAATACTTCCCGGCGCTCGGCGGAAAAAAGGATCTCAGACGGAACATCTATCTTGAAAAAAATAGCCCGGCTAAACTTTTCAAGCTGTTCTCTGAATTCAGAAGGCCCGGAAACATATGGCGGACAGCTCTTTGCCAGGCCGTAATATTCACATCGCGGTTCTTTGCACCGGTCGGCAAAATACTGATCCGCCACAATTTCCCCCGGTGAAAGGGTTGCAGCATCCGTTGCCCCCAATCCGCAAGCATATTGAACCAGTTCATTCAGTTTCTTTGTATCTGTTTTCATAATGTTTGATGTCGCACCTGATCAATTTCATCTCTGTCTGCCGCCTGCTTCGCCATCTTTTAAAACATGCCGTTCGGATTGGCGGATTTTTCCGGTATCTCCTGGATGACATCCCAGTGTTCTTCTATCTTGCCGTCTTCAAGCCTGAAAATTTCAATAATCGCCCGTTCAAGATCCTTCGAACGGATGGAATGGACATGGAGCACCACATAGTCATCTTCAGCAATGACCCGTTTGATTTCACTGCGCGCCCCTGGAAAATTTTCTTTTAAAAACTCAATGAACTCCTTGAGTCCTTCCGGGTAATCTTTCACCAATGGATTATGCTGCTTGTACCGCTTCCCGATGAATGGTTTTGCTGCTTCAAAATCTTTTTTGTTAATAATAAGATCATAGAACTGAGTTGCAATTTTTTTGTTTTTTTCCTGTATAATACCCATGGTTATCCTATTTAATGTTAAGTTTACAAATTTGCCTGATTTATTCCTTTTTGTTCCTATCGAGCCCAAAACATTCCCAACAAAATAGGAATGATAATTAGAGAAAAGACAAGAGTTTTGTAATTCTCAATGTCTATTACGCTTTTGAGTCCCAATTCCACTCCAGGACAAAAAAGCCCGGGGAAATACGGCATCCAACCTATAGATTTCATGGGGCATAGCGTTTAGAAAGTTTTTCCAGGCTTTTGCGTATGGGCTTTTCAATGGCCGATTTCAAAACAGGGCCGAGGAGCGTGAAGGGCAGCCTTGGATTAAAGTCGATAAAATAACAGAGCCTGGTTATTCCCCCCTCTTCTGAGAATTCCATTCGGCCGGTATGATTTTTGATGGGGCTGCCTTTGCTGACCACATATTCCATCAGCAAATTGGGTTCGAAGGTGACGACGGTTTCCTCAAAGGCAGGAAGCAGAAAAGGGAAGACCCGCCTGACGGAACCCACCCCGTTCTTGTTTTCTTTTGGACAATCGACCACCCGCCGGACTTTTGTCGCTATCACGTTTCCAAAAGATTCATGGTCCGTTAAAATATTGAATATGGTTTCAACAGGCGCATTAAAGGATTGCCGGATTTCAATGTGCTGTCTGCTCATGAGGTCTTTTCCTTTAATATTTCATGTTCATCATTGCAGTGTTTTATCTGCCGGGCATCCCATGCGCCTGTAAAATTCAGGGGATCTGCTTTCATCATAGGAAGGGCATTCTGCAAGAATTTCAGTGGTAGCCTGTTTCTTCAGGGGCCACTCTTCCGGCTTTTTTGCAAAAATATAATCATTGCTCAGGTTGGCATAGCAGGAACAGCCCGGCTTACGGAAGTTTCTGCTTGTTTCCGCCCAGATTTCCGCGATGGGCCGTTCATGGATATTTCCAAAGGAAAGCATGGTGAAATCACAAGGACAAACGTTTCCCTGCGAATCAATAAACATATAATTATAGCCGGCCCCGCAGCCATAATATTGCTCGCTTTCAAAAAAGTCATAGGCAAAAACACCCGGATAGCCTTTTGTCTTTGTGCATTTCTTCTGAATCTCAAAAATGGTTTTGACATTTTCCGGCGTCAGTTTCTCTTCAGGCCTTGTTGTGAGCTTTCCGCTCAGGATGGGGGAAGTGAGCCGCATATCATTGATCCCAAGATCCTTAAAAAATTCAATCACCTTAAAAATTTCCGTCCGGTCACTGACCAGCGCTTTGTCCGGGACAAAGGAAACCGCCACATAAAATCCTTCATCCTGAAAGAGCCTGATTGCATTCAACGCATAATCATAAATGCCTTGTTTCCGCCTTCCTTTGTCATGAATGTCTGCGCTGTAATGATCCAGGCTGATCACAGGGATTTCCAGCCCAGCCTGCTTTAACCGTTTCACACGCTCCTTTGTCAGTTTGTAGCCTGTCGTAAACATGACCGGCATGGATCTTTCATCAACCGATGCAATGATTTCTTCAAGGTCGCTGCGCAAAAGCGGCTCACCTCCGGTAAACCCGATAACGCTGACACCCAGGTCCTGGACCTCTGATATGGCTTTTTTGATCCGGTCCAGTGTGAGAATGTCTTTTTTTGATCTGTCTGAAAAAGAACAGTGCCAGCAGTTGCACGGACATTGCGGGGTAACGGCGAAATTTGTCACAACCGGGTAAGGTCTTCCCGATGTAGTCACAACAACGCCTTTCAGAAAACGATCATAGGCAGCGGATGGGAAGTACGGCGTAAAGGTATTGGAGTATATTTTATTCCCGATTCGAGTCAGCTTGCTTTCCTTGGAAACGTATTTCATGGCAAGCTTCTGCTTTATGCTCAGGGATGAAAGTTCTTTGTTCATTCCCATTTTAAGATCTGTTGCAAGTCTTTTAATCCCATAGAGCTGAGTTCCGTTATATTTCCTCACTTGGTGTTCTCCCGATTATTTCAATCCATAATTCATGCTTCTTAACGAAGATTGAGCGGCCTCGCTGCTAAAGCTTCAGAGGTAACATATAAGCGGCTGATTGTCCATCCCGCGCCCGGCGGCCGGGTTAACCTGAACATCACCGGTGAAATCCGGTGTATGTTCGTTGTTGAGATCAGTATTGATTCTTAGAATACTGTTTTTAGATGAAAACATCTGCGTATTTTTGTTCAATTGCTTGAATTTCAAGATCAGTCAGCTTTTTGAATTCTTTTTCTCGTGCTCGTTTTGATAGTTTTCCACCATTTTGGACAAGAAAACGTATAAGCAAATCAACTAGCTTATCTGGCATATCAATATAGTTTTTGATAAATTCGTTGAGAAGATCATATTTTCTAAGGTATTCGACCTCATCAGGAAGTGTTTTATTTACAGTTTCCTCAACGCATTCAAAGAAAAACTCCGCCTGTTTTGTTGCGTCAAAATATCGATACAAATTTATGGTCTCATTTAAAACCTCAACATTGTTTTTTTCTGTAGGCCTCCATTCGATCAAATTTAGCCGTGGTTTTGAATAATGCTCCAATATTTCTCTATATTCTTCTATCCTCTCTAGAATAATCGCCGATACTGGGAAAATTAATCCTTTTGGGACAAAACTTTTTTCAGCCAGTACATGATGAAATAAATAACGATGAATCCGGCCATTGCCATCTTCAAATGGGTGAATGACAACAAAACCAAAGGCAAGGATAGTCGCCAACAAAATTGCATCAAAATCGTCCTCACGAAGCAGATTGTATGTTTCTATAAGGCCCGACATTAGAATATCCAGATCCTCCGGGCGAGCGGAAATATGCTCCGGTAGAGGCATTCCTGTGCTACGGTCATGTTCCCCGACAAAACCACCTTCTCTGCGCAATCCTAATTTTATAAACCGATCATCTGGAATAACTATTCGTTGCAAATATTCCAGTTCTGAAATACTGAGTTTGCGTTGCCCTGCTTCACCGATTGCCCTTCCCCATCTCTCTATACGATTGTGCGGAGGCCGTTCTCCCTCAATAGTGTAAGAGGCTTTAGAATCTTTAAGCAGCAGAAAAGCAGCTGCCCGGCTTAAAAGATCGGGGTGAGTGCGACCGATATGTTTTGTAGATACTTCTGAAAGATTCTTAGCAATATATTGTTCAAGCTTTTCTGTTTTTCTGATTAGAGGGCAGAAATTGTGTGTCCCCGGTAAATTATTGCGAACCCGATGACGCTTGGACGGAAATGATTTCCCTTCGTATTGCAGCTTGCTGTTAACGAGAGAAACAAAATTTCCAGTCCGAGCATCTTCAATATCAAGTTGTTCTTCACGCAACCATTCCCACAAGAACCACAACCGACGGCTATAGCTTCCGGTCGGTTCCGAGCAGATAATTTCTTGAACTTCTTTGGCCTCAATCGTTTGAAATAAGGCATTAAGGATAGCCAGATCAATGCCCTCATATTTAAACGCAAAGGTCAAATGTCCGAAAAGCGTGTCTTCCGGTTTATGACGCGGTGTAAAAATATGCCAGCGCCCATGATCGTATTTTTTATGTTTTGGACCTATATTGCAGAGACAATCAGGAACAGGTACTTTCAAATCATATGCTAAAATAAGGGCTGAATATCCAGCCAAATAGCTTCCTTCTTCCAAGACAGGAAAGTCGTGAAAAACAGTTAAACATCCTGAATTTTGATTAAAAATTGCCATCCTTATGAATTCTCGTTTTATTAATTCGACTTACAATGGCATGGAAAACGATTATTGTCTATGAATTTCGATTAAAAAATCAAGGTTACATGAAAAACAATTCAATCAATAACTCCAAGAACGACGAAGGTCAGCGGCAGGCGGACAGCGCAGCTGGCCGACTGCCCGCTGGACCGGATTGTTATACGTTTTACTGCCACATGACATGGCATGCCAAGTAGTTGCTAAACACAATTTTTACCCAATCACCACACGATTGACCAAGTGCATATTGATACCTATCACCCTGGATAATGTGCCATCGGTCATAGGCAGTTGCTTTGCCGGTAAGCGAATTGATGAAAGCCCGGCTGCCAATCTCTGGGTATAGATGCCCAACGTCATTTTCGAGCGAGAAGAATAATCTAATCTGTTCTTCTGACATAACCGGAATCGGCAATATCTCAATAATTTCTGGTGGTTCAATGTGATGAATGCCCAGCTCATATGAGACATGGCCGCGCGCCAACTTCAAAATAACTTCTTTAACCCTTTCCGATTCGGGTTTCCAAATCACATTGTTATTCTCACCTACTTCCTTGCTATGCTCGATTCTCTGCCTAATTGACGGGCGGGCTTCTAATGTTTCCGCGACTTTAGGTCGAAATTTAATGTTCGGAATGGTTGTGCCCTGTATGACGCACTCAATTAAGCAGGCGAAATATTCTTCGGATAGAGAGAACCCTTGGTTGCATTGAGTACAAGACTCTGCAACGGGAAGATTGTTGGGGTATGGTTCATCTAAGAGAATTCTGGAAGGAACATGATCGCGTGAGTCCGCAGTTGCACCGCAGTAAGCACATATACCTTGCAACCGATCATCGATAAAAAGCTTCCTAGGATCCATACGTATAACCATTTATTATCAGGTCAATTTTCCCTGATAAGTTGAAAAAAAGCTATTATCAGGTAAAATTCTTATAATCAAGTCTCTATCCCAGGGAGAAAGAAGATGTCAAGCCCAAAAGACAAACACCTGATAGAGGAAGTAAAAGATATCATGCGGCTGAAACATTATTCCATTCATACGAAAAGAAGTTATTGTGACTGGATAAAAAGATTTGTAAAATTTCATAAAATGTCCTCCAGACAGGATTTGGGAAATGGTGAACAGAAAATCGAAGCTTTTCTGACCCGCCTCGCTGTTGATGCGGATATTGCACCTGCGACCCAGAATCAGGCCATGAAAGCACTGATTTTCCTATATAAAAATGTTCTGAAAGTGCCGCTGGAAAAGGAAATCAATGTAGTCAGGGCAGCTCAAAAAATAAATATCCCGGTTGTAATGACCAGGGACGAAGTCCGGCAGGTGATTCATTATATGGAAGGAACGCCTCAACTGGTCGTGAAACTTCTGTACGGATCAGGTCTCAGGATCTTGGAAAACCATATCGCCAAGGTAAAAATATTACATGAACAGGATCTTGCCGGTGGATTCGGCGCTGTTTATCTTCCCCATGCCCTTTCAAGAAAATATTCAAAGGCTGAGAAACAATTCAATTGGCAATATGTATTTCCCTCGCGGAGTATGTAAAAGGACCCGAGAAGCGGTGTAATCCGGAGACATCATCTGTCCTATTATCACGCCGGAACCCGGCGGGGTTTGAACAGGGCCAGAAAATTGCCGGCCACCACCAGGAAGAGCCCGGCAATGGCGGAGACATTCCAGGCATAGCCTTCGAAAAAGGAGGACAGGACCAGGGCCACGACAGGTACGACCATGATGGCATAGGAGGCCTTGTCCGCACCAATGGCGCCGATGAGGGTCAGATAGCTGTAAAAGGCGATGATGGAGCCGAAAACCGAAAGGTATACGAGGGAACCCATATAGGGAAGCGAGGCCGTAAAGGTGAATTCCTTTCCCATGACCAGGGCCATGAGGGTGAGCAGGATGGTCCCGTATCCCATGCCGAAGGCATTGGCCTGGATGACGGGAATCTTGTTTTTCGTGTTCCGGGCCGAGGTGATATTGCCGAAGGAGGCCAGCAGCACGCTGATAAAACCCATGAACAGACCGAAAAGGCCTTTGTCGGAGAGGTCAAAGGCCTCTATTTCCGGCATGAAGATGAGGGCGATGCCGATGATGCCCAGGACGGCGCCCGCCACCATTTTCTTTTCAACGGCCGTGCCGAGGAAAAAGGAGCCGTTGGCGATGTTTAAAAACACAATGGAGGAAAAGACCACGGCCACCAGGCCGCTGGTCACGTAGACCTCGGCTATGTAGACCAACCAGTAGTTCACGGAAAAAAGAAGGGCCCCCAGGAGGACCATGAACAGGTGGTCCTTTGCGGAAAATCTCAGGGAGAGGCCTTTGATGCGGCAGAACAGCATCAGCAGAACCGAGGCCAGGGCGAACCGGTAAATCACGGACACCATGGGGTCCACCACCCCCAGTTGATATTTGATGGCCAGCCAGGTGGAGCCCCAGACCAGGATGGTGATGAGATAGAGAACGATATTTTTCATTTGATTTCCTTTTTTGTTTGCTTGGATAATATCCGGGTCCGGGCGTCAACAAAGGATTTTACAGACATATGGACATCTTGGGCCGTGGTGGCCCAGGAGCAGACACTGATCCGGATGACGGCCCTTCCCTTCCAGACCGAGCCCCCGCACCAGCAGACCCCGCCGGACTGGATTTCCGCCAGGACGGCTTGGGTCAGGGAGTCATCCCCGCAGGAGACCAGGACCTGGTTGAAATGGATGTCGTTTAATATATCGAATTCCTGCTTTTCAAGTTCTTGGGCAAAGAGCCGGGCATTGCCGCAGAGGCCGTCGATGAGGCTTTCAATGCCCTTTCTGCCGAAGCATTTCAGGGTGGCCCAGAGTTCCACGGACCTGGCCCGGCGGGACATTTCAGGGGTGTAGAGCATGTTGTCCCGGTTTTGGCCGTACTGGATATAGGCGCCGGTGTTCTGAAGGGCCGACACCAGGGCGGATTCATCCCGGCACAGCACAATGCCGCAGTCATAGGGCGCGTTCAGGGTTTTATGGGCATCCACGGACCAGGAATCGGCCTTTTCAATGCCGCCTGTAAGATGTTTCGTATTTTCAGAGCCCCGGGCCCAGAGGCCGAAAGCCCCGTCGATATGGACCCAGGCCCGGGCCTTTTGCGCCTTGCCGCAGATCTCATGAAAGTGATCAAAGGCTCCTGTATTGACGTTTCCGGCCTGGGCAATGACCAGGGTGGCGGTGTCCAGGTTTGGCAGGTCCGAGGCCTTCATTCTGCCCTGGTTGTCGGTTTTCACCCGGATCAGGTTGTCCAGGCCGAAGCCCAGGAGGGACAGGGCCTTGAACACGGTGGAATGGGCCTCTTCCCCCAGGACCACCTTGAGTTCCGGGGTCTTGCTCAGCCCTTTTTGATGGACATCCCAGCCTGCCCGGGCCAGGAGAAAATTCCGGGCCGCAGCCAGGCCGCAGAGGGTGGCCGTGGAGGTTCCGGAGACAAACCCGGCCCGGGTGGTTTCAGGCAATTCAAACAGATCCACCAGCCATCTTTCGCAGACCGCCTCCAGGCGGGCGGCAATGGGGGACATGACAAAGAGCCCTGCATTCTGGTCCCAGACATCGGCCAGCCATTTGGCAGCCACGGCCGCCGGGGTGACCCCGCCGTTGACAAAGCCGAAATACCGGTTCCCGGTCTGGGCCACGGTGGCGGGCGAGCCGTATTCGTGCAAAAGGGCCAGGAATTTTTCCGGGTCCCCCATGGCGTCGGGCAGGGGCTCGTCAAACACAGAGAGGTTTTCAAGGGTTTCGGGAGAAGGATATACCGGCCGGTCATGGAGGGTGTCCATATACTCAAAGGCATAGGCCCCGGCCTGGTCAAACAGGGCTTTGGCCGTGAGCTGAGATCTGATGATGCGGTGGATATCCGGTTTGTCCGTCATGGTGCCTTCCTTTATTCATATTGATTTTTCGGAAAGTATATAATAAAAAAGCCATAATAACAGATACAGAACCAATAAAAAACAATCATAACAGAAGAAGACCCATGACCCTGTCACCAAATTTCCAATATGTGGCCCTGGCCGATGAAATAGAGACCGGCATTGCCAAGGGCCGGTTTGAACCGGGTGAAAAGCTGCCGTCCCTGAGAAAGCTTCACCTCCAGATGGGCCTGAGTATTTCCACGGTTCACCAGGCCTATATCGAGCTTGAAAAACGGGGCCGGGTGGAGGCCAGGGAAAAATCCGGGTTCTATGTCCGGGCCCTGAACGGGAACCCTATGAGACAGCCTCCCCTTGCCAGAATCAAGGCCGAGCCCTGCCGGGTCATGGTCAATGACCTGGCCAAAACCATTGTCCGGGATCTCCAGTCCGAGGATATCCTGATGCTGGGGGCCGCCATTCCGTCCAGGGACCTCATGCCCCTGAAGCAATTGTCCAGGATCATGAAGTCCATGCCCGCCGATTCCCTGCAACACCATATGTCCAATTATGATCTGTGCGCCGGCAATGCGAGCCTCAGGGAAGCCCTGTCCAAAAGAATGCCGGGAGCCATCGCTTCCGTTTCCGCCGAGGACATCATCACCACGGCGGGCTGCCTGGATGCCGTGAGCCTCTGCCTGAGATCCGTGGCCGGGCCGGGGGATGCGATTCTGCTGGAATCCCCCGCCTTTCACTGCTTTTTGCAGCTCATTGAAGATCTGAACATGTATGTGGTGGAGGTGCCGGGATGCCCGGAGACCGGCATGAACCCGGATACCTTTCAGGAGGCCCTGTCTTCCCATAAAATCAAGGCCTGCCTGTTGAACTCCAATTTCCAGAACCCCCTGGGGTCGGTCATGTCCGTGCAGAACAAGGCCAGAATCCTTGCCATTGCCGAAGAATATGGGGTTCCCATCATTGAGGACGATATTTACGGGGACCTGTTTTACGGAGACAAGCGGCCCGCCACCTTTAAGGGCATGGACAAAACCGGGCTGGTCCTGTATTGTTCCTCCTTTTCCAAGGCCCTTGCGCCGGGCCTCCGGACCGGCTGGACCGTTCCGGGAAAATTCAGGGATGCGGTGCTGCGGATGAAGCTCAATACCACCATTTCCGGTCCGGCCATCATCCAGGCCGTGATTGCGGAATTCATCCGGACCGGGGCCTATGACCGGCATCTGCGGCAACTGCGAAACAAGCTGAAAAACCAGGCATCGGCCATGGCCATGGCCGTGGCCCGGTATTTTCCCAAGGACACACGGATCACCTTTCCCAGGGGCGGCATGTTTATCTGGGTGGAATTGAACAAAACCTGCGACTCCCTGGAAATCTTTCAGCAGGCCCACCGGCAGAAAATTTCCATTCTTCCCGGGGCCCTGTGCGCTTCCACGGACCGGTACAAAAACTGCCTGAGGATCAATTGCGGCCTTCAATGGAGCCCCCGGCTCGAAGCCGCCATCCAGACCCTGGGCCATATCATCGATCATCTTTCATGAAAGGAAAACCCCATGACCGGATTTAACGGATTCCCAAGAGAATTGCCCCGATTTTTATCCCAACTTGAAGAGAACAATACCGTTGAATGGTTCCAGGATCACAAACAAGACTATGAGGCCTATGTCAAACACCCGTCCGAAGAATTTGTGGTTGCCGTGGGAGACCGCCTCCGGACCTTCTGCCCCGGCATCAACGCCATTCCCAAGGTCAATAAAAGCCTGTTCCGGATCAACCGGGATACCCGGTTTTCCAAGGACAAAAGCCCCTACAAAACCAACCTGGGAATCTTATTCTGGGAAGGCCCCGGCAAACGGATGGAAAGCCCGGGATTTTATTTTCACCTGGAAGGGGACCTCATGATGGTGGGTTGCGGCCTCTATGTGTTTCCCAAACCCGTCATGCAGAAATTCAGGGAAACCCTCATGGATAAAAAGAAGGGCAAAGAGCTGCAAAAAATAATCGAGGGCCTTGTTTCAGAAGGCTATGACCTGGGAACAAAATATTATAAAAAAATCCCCAAAGAATTCTCCCCTTCATCGGATTTTGAAAAGGAATATCTGCTTTACAGCGGGCTGAGCGCCCATATGGAATTCCCCATCCCGGACCTTTTGTTTTCCCCGGAGATCGTTGAATTCACCGGCCGCCATTTTGAACGGATGAACCCGCTTCACCGGTGGATTGTGAAGCAATTGTAATGATACCTTTCTATATTGCCTTTTCTGCTGATTCAATCAGAAATGCAGATCTGGACAAGGATTTTCCTAAAAGACCTATACAGCAACAGGCGTCAACGTATAAATACGCGCGAGGGTTGCTGCAGTTTCAATATCCCCCTGACGAAGAGCTTCACGAACATCATCAAGTTTAAAAGCATCCTGCAGAGAAAGATAGGGAGACCACTCGGTGTCTGAATAAATATACTCAACTTCAATCTCGGCAATATAATTGCCTTCATGAATCAGTTTTTTATGTTTTCTGATTTTCATCATTTTCTACTCCTATAGTCCTCAGTCCATTTTTCCGGATCAGGCCGATATGCCGTAATAAGAACAGCTGGACTTTTTGTCCCCTTCGCTATCCCCCATACAACATGGATGGGCCGATCTTCTTGATCACGCTGAAGAACAAGCACACAAGGTCCCTTTGCAAAACTAGGATAATCTTCCAGTAAGTCGGCATTCTGCATGCCGGATATCACGTTGCGAACTGAGATGTTGTCTGCTGCAAGCTCGTCGTAACCGTGCACTGATATTCGAACCATACCTTTCGCGATTAGATCCTTCATCAGTTCAAGTATTTCGTTCATGGTATCAGCCTATCACATAATGATTCCGGAAACAATAACCTACAGTATCTGTTGAATAGTGACCCTGAATATGCCCGGGCCACCGGCAGCAGAATTAAAAAATTTCTTATTTTTTGGGTGAGGTTACTATTTAAACAGGGTCAGCATAAAATAATAGATTAAGGGGATAAAGACTGCCGGGAGCATGTTGCCGACCTTGATTTTCTTATCCCGGATCATGTTGAGGCCCAGGCCCACGATGAGGACCCCGCCCGTGGCCGACATCTGGCTTACCACTGCCGGGATGAGCAGGGGTTTTAACAGTCCGGCCAGAAGGGTGATGCCGCCCTGGTACAGGAAGACGGAAATCGAGGAAAACAGGACCCCGATGCCCAGGGAAGATCCCAGGATGACAGAAATAATGCCGTCGATGGTGGCCTTGGCAAAAAGGG
>Ga0208373_1002805_pt1 | contig 18380 bp, 15 predicted proteins | sample RifOxyC2_FD_184036 | JGI IMG/M metagenome (GOLD analysis project Ga0208373, IMG submission 184036) | Soil microbial communities from Rifle, Colorado - Rifle Oxygen_injection C2 (SPAdes) | ecosystem: Environmental > Terrestrial > Deep subsurface > Rock core/Sediment | place: Rifle, Colorado... | reverse complement strand
TACTAAAACAAAAAGGCCTCTCTCCCGAGAGGCCCATCTATTCCGATGATCCGATACTTCTTGTCAATCTATTCTGAAAATATCACCCCTGTTCTACCGCAGATAATTTAAAGATCTACACCATAACCCGTGTGCAGGCAGAAGAGGCTCTGAAGAAAGAACGGGAGAAGTTCCGGACGGTGGCCGATTTTACTTACAACTGGGAATATTGGGCAGATCCTCGGCAGAATATCCTCTATGTTTCCCCATCCTGCGAACGGATAAGCGGTTACCGTCCTGAGGACTTCATGACGGAGCCCGGATTGATACACAGTGTCGTTCATCCTGATGACCGTGATATTTTCAAATGCCATGCTGACCACTATCATGAATTTCAGATTGATTCAGTAGGCAAAGTTGATTTCCGCATCGTGAATCGGAATGGCGAGGAGCGCTGGATTGCTCATCTCTGTCAGCCTGTTTACAGCAGCGACGGGCAGTTTTTAGGACGGCGCGCCAGCAACCTCGACATCACGGAAAAACGCGGGGCTGAGGAGGCGCTGCGGGAGAGCGAAGAGAGCAACCGCCTATTGCTGATGGAAGTGAACGAATGGGGGAAGAATCTTGAGGCCAAGGTTTCCGAAAGGACACGCGAAATAAAGCAGATGCAGACCCAGTTGATCCGTTCGGAAAAATTGGTCTCCCTCGGAAGACTGGTAGCCGGCATCACCCATGAGATCAATAATCCGCTCACGGGCATCCTGCTGTTCGCAAACTTGACCCACAACAGTCCCAATCTGGATCCTTTGCTGAAAAAGGACCTTGCCGTCATTATTAACGAAGCCAACCGCTGCGCGAAGATCGTAAACGGGATGCTTGATTTTTCCCGTGAATCCATCCCACAGAAGAAACCGGCATCCCTGAATATCGTGATGGAGGCCATCCTCATTCTTATCGGTCAACGATCCATCTTTCACAATATCAATTTCGTCAGAGACTACCAGCCGGATTTGCCGCTTATTCCGGTTGATGAGAACCAGATTGAACAGGTTTTTATCAACGTGCTGCTGAACGCCGGCCAATCCATGCCCGGCGGCGGAACCCTCCGAATTGAAACATATACGGAAAACGAAGAATTTAATTGTGTTAAAATAACCGATACCGGGACTGGGATCACCGAAGAAAACCTGGGGAAGATATTCGATCCTTTTTTCACCACGAAAAATGACAAGGGCGCAGGCTTGGGTCTTTCCATTTCCTATGGAATCATCGAGAGGCACGGCGGCAAGATCGAAGTGCAAAGCAATGTCAGGGAAGGAACGACTTTCACCATCAAATTGCCTCTTTCCCCCCGGGACGGAGACACCCTGACAACCGGAAACCCTGCCCGGTGAGGACGTTTCCTGCTGCGCCCCTGTCCGGCTGAATCCGCCAAATACGATTGATTACAACATGACTCGCCTCGTGATCATTTTGCAGGCAACCCCTGATTAATCATTCCCCGCCGGTGTATATTTTTAATATACAGACCACAATATCATTATATATTTTAATAGTTCTAATAGTTTATCTATATAATTCCCGAGCTTTATTTCCCTGGCGGCACTTGACCTGTATCAAGCCATTATACATTGTCGATGCAAAATGCCTTGCCGAACATTCTCCTTCCAATAAATAGTAAGTAGATTCAACGTGATAGATAAATCTGCCGGAACATCCTGTTATGGCATATACCTTGCGGTGTAGTGCCGACAAGGAAGTTTCTGCAAAAGGGTGAAAATATTTCGTGATTGCCTGCGGATATCATGATGCCGGGGAAGAGAAGGATCAGAGTCATGTTGGAACTTCTCATCGCAGATAAGGATATGGGAACCCGCAGACGGATGGCAAATCTGCTTATAGAAGCCGGCTATGACGTGATGGTCACGAACTCCGCCATGAAAACCATCGACGGTGTGCGGAAGAAAAAAGCTCAGGTGGTGCTTTTGGGAGACGAATTGGGTGAATTCACGTTTGTAGAGCTCGTGCCTCTCTTAAAGCGATGCAACCGTAAACTGACGATTGTTCTGATCGCCGATGACACCTCCCTGCCCATGATCAGGAAAGTGCGTGAAGATGGGATTTTTTACCATGCTCTGCGGCCGACGGAACCGGAGGGTGAGGAAGAGATCAGGCAGGTTGTAAAATATGCCGTTGAAAATCTGGCGAAAACGCCTGACTAAAAAACTTAGGAGGAGATGGCTATGCGTGTTACCAGAAGGACATTTCTCAAGATCTCGGGAGCGGTATTGGCTACAAGCGGCATCGGCATCAGTCTTAAGCCGGTAGCCGCCTATGCAAAACCTCTAAAAGTCAAATACGCAAAAAAAACCACCACCGTTTGCCCCTACTGTTCCGTAGGATGCAGCATCATTATCTCCACGACCAATTACGGCAAGATCATCAACACGGAAGGCGATCCCGAAAGCCCGATTAATGCCGGCGCCTTATGCAGCAAGGGCAGTTCTCTTTACCAGATGAGCACCGCCAACCCCAATCGCCTGCAGAAGCCCCGTTATCGTGCGCCGTATGACAGCGAGTGGAAAGAGGTATCCTGGGAATGGGCGCTGGATAAAATCGCCAGAAACGTCAAAACAAGCAGGGATAAAAGCTTCCGGCTGATCAACGACAAGGGGCAATCCGTCAACCGCACCGAGGGTATCGCCTCGGTGGGAAGCGCCGCTCTGGACAATGAAGAATGTTATCTCTACCAGAAATTCTTGAGGGGGTTGGGTCTGGTCTATATCGAGCACCAGGCCCGTATCTGACACAGCGCTACTGTAGCGGCTCTGGCAGAGTCGTTCGGACGCGGCGCCATGACGAATCACTGGATTGATTTTCAAAACAGTGATTGCATCCTGATTATGGGCAGCAACCCTGCCTCCAATCACCCCGTATCCTTCAAGTGGATCACCAAGGCCGTGGAAAAGGGGGCCAAACTCATCTGCGTTGACCCGAGATTTACGCAATCGGCTGCGAAGTCGCATATCTACGCACCTCTCCGGTCGGGTACGGACATTGCTTTTCTGGGCGGGATGATCAAGTACATCCTGGATCACAATCTGATCCAGGAAGAGTATGTCAAAAGTTACACCAATGCCGGTTTCCTCGTTAATCCGGCATTTAAACTCCCCGGCGACAACGACGGCGTCTTTTCCGGACTTACGGGTGAAACCTATGACAAAACCACCTGGTCTTATCAAACCGATGCCGACGGCAAGGTCAAGAAGGACAGCACGCTGCAGGATCCCCATTGCGTGTACCAGTTGTTGAAGAAGCAATATTCACGATATACCCCCGATATCGTGTCCCGAATAACCGGCACGCCCAAGGACAAATTACTTGAAGTTTATAAGGAATTCTCCAAGACGGGCCGGCCCGACAAGGCGGGGAACATCCTCTATGCGATGGGTTGGACGCAGCACACGGTAGGCACTCAAAACATCCGAACCATGTCCATCATCCAACTGCTCCTGGGAAATATGGGAATTGCCGGCGGCGGCGTTCAGGCATTGCGCGGCGAAGCCAATGTGCAAGGCTCAACGGATTTCGGGCTCCTCTTCCATATTCTGCCGGGTTATCTGGGAGCGCCTCTGGCTTCTCACACGAGTCTGGCAATATACAATGACAAGCGGACTCCCAAAACCAGGGAACAAAACAGTCTGAACTGGTGGAAAAACTTCCCCAAATACAGCGCCAGTCTGCTACGGGCCTTCTACGGCACGAATGCCTCTCTCGATGATGCCTATGCGTATCTGCCCAAACTGGATGACGGGGTCGATTACTCATGGCTGACGCTTTTCGACCAGATGTACAAGGAGAAATTCAGCGGCTTTTTTGCCTGGGGGATGAATCCCGCGGTTAGCGGCGCCAATACGTTTAAAGTCAGAAAAGCCATGACGAATTTGGATTGGATGGTCAACGTAAACCTTTTCGACAACGAGACGGGCGATTTCTGGCGCGGGCCGGGGATGGATCCGAAAAAGATCAAAACGGAGGTATTCATGCTGCCCTGCGCCTTCTCGTTCGAGAAGGAGGGAAGCATCACCAACAGCGGCCGTCTGATGCAGTGGCGCAACAAGGCCGTCGAGCCGCCGGGAGAGGCTAGGCCGGATGCCGAGATCATTACGGATCTCTATTTCCGGATCAAGGAGTTGTACGAAAAAGAGGGCGGTCCGCTGAAAGAGGCCTTGACCCAATTGACCTGGAACTACGGCCCCTCCGTTATGGACGGCAGGCTTATGCACGTGGATATCCATGCTGTCGCCAAAGAGATCAACGGTTACTTCCTGGAAGACAAAATAGACCAAGCCAGCAAGCGGGCATTCAAAAAAGGAGACCCGGTTCCCGCCTTTGCCTTTCTCCAGGATGACGGCTCCACCTCTTCAGGATGCTGGATCTACTGTAATTCCTATGCCGAGAAGGGCAACATGGCAGCCAGAAGGGGCACGAAGGATCCATCCGGCATCGGGCTCTATCCGGAATGGGCATGGAGCTGGCCCGTGAACCGCCGGATTATTTACAACGGCGCGTCCGTCGACAGCAAGGGTGTCCCCTGGGATGCCAAACGCGCTGTAATAACCTGGGATGGAACCAAATGGGTGGGCGACATACCGGATGGCGTCGGCAATCCCGGTTCGGGAAGACCCCCATTCATCATGAAGCCCGATGGCGTAGCCAGCATCTTCGGCCCCGGGTTGGCCGATGGCCCATTCCCGGAACATTACGAACCGTTGGAGAGTCCTTTGGCCAAAAACCTTTTGTCCGATCAGATGGTGAATCCTGTCGTCAAAAGATGGGACAAGTCGGGGATCGGGACGGTAATGGATGCGGCAAGGAGTGCGGATCCGATGTTTCCCGTCGTTTGCACGACAATGAGGGTCAGCGAACACTGGCAATCCGGCGTCCTGACAAGATGGCAACCCTGGCTGGTGGAAATGCAACCCAGTCTGTTCGTTGAAATCGACCCGGAACTGGCCCGGGAAAAAGGGATCAAGAGCGGCGATCAGATCTTTATCAAATCGGCCCGCGGCCAGGCTGAGGCCGTGGCCATGGTCACCGCCCGGCTCAAGCCTTTTACCATCGACGGGAAGATTGTCCATCAGGTTGCCCTCCCCTGGCACTTTGGCTGGGCAACTTCGGCAACGAGGGCGTACGGCGCCAAGGACAAAAAACCGGAATTGTTCACTTACGGAAATGCGGCCAACCGGCTGACGCCAAACATCGGAGACGCCAATACCATGATTCCGGAAAGCAAGGCATTCATGGTCAATATCTTCAGAAAGGGGGTGGCTTAAATGGTAGAAAAAGTGGAACTCATCGATGTGTCGAAATGCATCGGCTGCCGCGGTTGTCAAATTGCGTGCAAACAGTGGAATCAGCTTCCGGCCGGTTTGACAACGAACAGCGGCACTTATCAGAATCCACCGGACCTTCAGGCGAATACCTGGACACTGGTCCGTTTCCGGGAGGTATCGGAAAAGGATGGCGGGGTTGAATGGTTATTTTGGAAAGACGGTTGCATGCATTGCACCGATGCCACCTGTGTAAATTTATGCCCGGCGGGCGCCAGGATTCATCTGGATTCCGGGGCCGTGGGGACGGATAATGAAAAATGTATCGGCTGCCAGACTTGTGTGGTCGCCTGTCCTTTCGGGAAACCCAAGTATAGTGAGGAATCAAACAAGGCCTACAAGTGCAGGCTTTGTACGGACAGGATAGAGAACGATTCCTCCCCGGCATGCGTCAAGGCCTGCCCGACGGGAGCGCTGCAGTTCGGCGAAAAAGGGAAAATGATCGAATTGGCTTACAGACGCGCACGGGAACTGGGAGGGGATGCCTCCGTTTATGGAGACAAGTTTTTCGGCGGGACGCATATCATTTATGTTCTTGAGAAAAAGGTAGGCTTTTACAGCAGCCTGCCGGCCAAACCCAAGGTCGCCTCCTCGGTCATTTTCTGGAAGGACCTATTGAAACCATTTGGGGCATGGGAAGCAGGCATTGGGCTTGCCTCGATAGCGGCGGCCTCTGTTTCGAAACAAAGGCGCAATATTTTTGATAACGATCGGCACAACAAAAGAGGATAGGTTTTCTCAGCGCACGGGGCAGGCGGCGACTTTTTGCAGAGGGAGGAACCGTCTGCCCCTGACGATTGGCCGGATGATGATTAATTCTTTTGCTCCTCTATGATGGATATCCCCAGTTTTTTTAGAAGCGCATGAAAGTTCGGGCGGAGCATGCCTGTTGCTTCTGCGGCCTTTGAAACATTCCAGTTGTTTCTTTTGAGGGCGTTGATAACAAAGGCCTTTTCAACTGGTTCTGTGGCCCTCTCCCGGAGCCGCTTCTTCGTTTCTTTCAACTCTTCGAGGCTGAGAGGGACAGAATGCAAGTCCGAATCATATAGCTCTTCCGCCGATCTCAACTCCAGATCCTTTCTCCGTATCATCTCGCCTTCACAGAGTACGACCGCCCTTTCAATAATATTCTCCAATTCACGAACATTTCCCGGGAATTCGTATGCCTTCAGCATTTCCATGGCCTCGGGCGCCATGCCCGGCACGTCCTTGCCGATCTCATCGGAATACTTCTTCAGGAAGTGGCGAATTAAAAAAGGCAGGTCTCCCTTCCTCTCCCGCAGAGGAGGCAGTTGGACGGGGATGACGTTAATACGGAAGAAGAGATCTTCCCGGAAAGTTCCCTTGGTTACCATGGTCCGCAGGTTCATGTTCGTGGCCACAATGAGACGGATATCTGTCGGAACAGGTTTGGTATCGCCGATGGGGGTCAATACCCGTTCTTGCAGAACTCTCATCAGTTTCGCCTGGGTAGCCAGGCTGATATTGGAAATATCGTCCAGAAAAAGGGTCCCTCTGTCGGCCACTTTAAAAAGACCCATTTTACTATGGATGGCGCCGGTGAAGGATCCCTTGATATGGCCGAACAGCTCGCTTTCCAGCAAGGTTTCCGGTAGAGAGCTGCAATCCACCGCCACAAAGGGATGTTCATGCCGTAGGCTGTTCTTGTGAAGGGCGCGCGCCACCAGCTCCTTTCCAGTTCCGCTTTCACCGGTAATGAGCACCGTGCTGTCGGTAGGGGCCACCTGCGATATCCGGCGATAGACCTTCTGCATCTCAGCACTTTCGCCTACAAAGTCGTCAAAACCATGACCGGGACTGCGCTCTTGTCCGGCGATAATCACATCAGCGACTGATGTTTTATGGTCAATGGCTTTTTGCACCTTGTCGAGGATCAGCTCGGGACCAAAAGGCTTTGCGATGTAATCAAAGGCGCCATTCTTCATGGCATCTACGGCGGAAGAGACTGTCGAATAACCAGTTATTATAATTACAGGAACTTCCGGTTGCAAGATTTTGATGGTTTTCAGAACCTCGATACCGTCCATACCGGGCATCTTCAAGTCGGTAATGACAACATCGAAATCCTGTTCCTGGATTTTTTCTAATGCTGTCCGCCCGTCGGCCGAGGTCTCTGCCTGATACCCCTCGGCCGCGAGAATTCGGCGCACTCCCTCCCTGATCGTGGCCTCATCATCAATGACAATGATATTATGCTTTTTATGATGTTTTTCTTGCCGACATGTTTCCATAACTTTATCACAGGAATAATTTTACTTTTTTCTGTATGAAGCTATTTCTACCTCCGTTGTAAATAAAAACCCAGTGCGCTCATAAGCTATCATGATCTCTGCGAAAACAACATCGTTTATATCGAATTGAAATCAAGCATTATTTTCAAGGTTGCCGACTTACCGCTTTCAGCGAGGGGAATGTACCACCTCCCTCCCCAAAAATCACGCTCAAAAATCTGCACCTTTCATCCCGTAAGTCGCGCCGACGTTCAAAAACTCCACCTTTTCACCCGTTATCAATAGGGCCGAGCTTGATAAAATATCAATGAAGCCGCGCACCTGTGCACCTTGTGTTTCCAATATCCATAAATTCCTATATCAGTCAAGTTGCTTTTTAGATAGCACCTTTGCCCAGTTCACCTCAAAGAGTTATCCATAGCCGCCACCGCTGTTTTTCAGCAGAGCAAGGGCGGAGGCGGCCCAACAACAATGTTCACTCTCGGATTTCTGGTGGGCATAATTGTTTCTCCTTTTTTTAGATAAGTGTAACACTTCTGACGCACCGTGTCAACGTGAAAATCTCCCTCCACAAGCTGCATGTTTCATGAAGAGGCCACACCTCGCTGACGAAAAAGCACCCTCACGAAATTGCATATTGTAAGCGGTTATCAGCAAACCTCAGAATAGTCCAATGGATTGTTTACCGGAATTTGGGGACTCCAACCAGCACTTCGCCGGGTGCCAGGGGAACGAACCATAAGCGGGACAGGGGCAGGAAAAAATAACCGATAGCAGAAAAAGGGAAAGGGCCTTCCGGTTGTTTGAGAATCCGTAAGCCCTTGTTATTGTTTTGGTGCCGGAGGTCGGAATCGAACCGACATGCCCTTGCGAACGGGGGATTTTGAGTCCCCTGCGTCTACCAGTTTCACCACTCCGGCAACGTGCGCTTGTTTATGGGAGGGAGAGAAAAATGTCAAGAAAAATGTGTTGACAAGGCTGGAAAGCTCATGTTAGGAAGCCCGCCTGACTTGCAGTGCCACTATATGAACCGGGGTTGTAGCTCAATTGGGAGAGCGCTTGAATGGCATTCAAGAGGTAGCGAGTTCGATCCTCGCCAGCTCCACCAGAAGAATTAAGGGGTTAAGCTGTGACGGCTTAGCCCCTTCTTCTTTTGTCAATAGTATTTTACCGGTTCGGGAAGGCGGCCTTTTTTCTATAAATCATTAAAGTCACGTACGAATTGCAGCCGGCCCTGCTTAACAAATCCGGCCTTGCTTCCCTCCAGCCATCCCCGGACAACCTCGGTTTTCTCAGCCTGGGAAAGGTACTTTACGACAGCGTCCTTCTGGGAGGCAAAATCACTTTCGTCTGCCTTGCTTCTCTCCCGAAGGGAGATGATTATATAGTTTCCGTCAATCAAAAAAACCTTGTCCGGAGAAGGGTTTTTTGAGGAAAGCTGGAATAGTGATTCTGTCAGCTCCGCAGAAGAGCCAAGCTTCGGAATTGCGCCCCCGGGCTGGAAAAAACCCGTTTCAAGAACCTTTAAACCTCTGTCTTTTGCAAGCGCGCCCAGGCTCTCCCCTTTTTTCAGGCGGGCGGAGAGTTCCTCGGCTTCCTTCTTCGCCAGCTTCCCGGCTTCAACCTCCCGGTACTGCTTTTCAACATCGGCCGCTATCTCCTTGAGCGCCGGCACATAAGGCGCCTTACGCGCCGCAATCCTGATTATGTAGTAGTCATTCTGACCCTGAAGAACACGGCTGATTTCCCCATCCTTCATCCCCGAAACAATTTTTCCCCACTGCTCTATTGATTTGAACTCCTGTGGGGGGACGTTTATTGCGGAGAAACCTGTTGTGTGAACCGCAAGTTTCTTCTGCGCTGCATAGGCGTCAAAGTTCTCCTGTTGATAGATCGTATCATGGGCTTTTTTGGCCTCTTCATAAGCAACCCTCTTCCCGGCAATCTGCTTCATTTCTTCGCTTATCCTGCCGCGAACATCGGCAAGAGGAATAATTTTGTCATTTTTCTTGTAGAGTTCCCGGTGTTTTTCGTAATAATCCGCAATTTCGGTTTCGGATGGAGAAACATTCGCCGCAAAATCCTGCGGCATAAAAGCCAGGTATTTGACCTGCACCTGTTCGGGAACCCGGAATTTACCCGGGTTGGCTTTCAGGAAAGCCTCCAGTTCCGTCGGAGAAGGCTTCAGGCCCGCGAGAAAACCCGAGGGAGAAACCTGGATATAATCAAGATTAAGCTTTTCCTTTTGCATTCGGTAGAAATCGAGAGCCTCCCCATCCGAGAGCTTCACGCCATCCCGGATAAGGTCCTCGACCTGGGCAGACAACAGAATCCTTCGTTGACTCTCCTCGAATTGCTCCGGGGTCATTTTACCCGCCCGGAGGGTTTGCTCATAAATTCTATTGTCAAAAACCCCGTTTCGCTGGAAGGCAGGGTATGCGAGAATCGCGTTTCTCACCTCTTCATTGGAAACACGTATTTCCAAATCATCCGCTTTTTTGAGCAGAACTTCCTGATTTATCAGGATATCGAAGGCCTGTCGTTTGAGGTTCAAACCCTTTAGCATCTCTTCGGTCAGGGCACGCCCCAACTGTTGCCGATACATATCAAGCAGGTTTTGATATTCCTTTTGAAAGTCCACATAAACAATCGGCTTCCCGTCAATCATTGCAATCCGCTCTGCCTTATTCCTGCCGCTCATCGAGCCGAAATAGAAAACAAAAACCACGATAATGATCCCCAGGATGAGCTTCATTAACCAGTTTTTTGCGTGCCTTCTCATGATATCGAGCATGGTACTTCTCCCTCAAAGAATTATTGTAAATATTAGCAATCAGTATCCCGATCATGTATATTCAGGCCCGGGTCAATAATATAGCAACCGGCAAAATGCAATGATTTTCTTTAAAAAAGATTGAACGCCAGCAGGAAATACGCTATAGGGCACGCGTGATTGCGGCAATGATTTTGATGGTATTGTAATTCTATGGAATAAGTTGGAGGATACGGTATTGCTTTTCGATTTTATTTTGGGGAAATTTTCCAACGACCTGGCGATTGACCTGGGAACGGCCAACACGCTGGTGTATGTCAAGGGAAAAGGGATTGTGCTTAACGAACCCTCCGTCGTCGCCGTTCACAAGAATGCCCGGGGGGAAAAGAAGGTGCTGGCAGTAGGCGCCGAGGCCAAAAAGATGCTGGGAAGAACCCCCGGCAACATCGTCGCGATCCGCCCCATGCGCGACGGGGTAATCGCTGATTTCGACATCACCGAGGCCATGCTCCGGCATTTCATCCTGAGCGTTCACAACCGGCGCGCCCTTGTTCGTCCCCGCATCATCGTCTCCATTCCCTCCGGGATAACGCAGGTGGAGAAGCGCGCCGTCCGGGAGACGGTGGAATCGGCGGGCGCACGGGAAATCTACCTTATCGAGGAGCCGATGGCGGCGGCGATCGGGGCGGGATTGCCCGTCACCGAGCCGATCAGCTCCATGGTGGTCGATATCGGCGGCGGGACAACCGAGGTGGCGGTGATCTCGCTTACCGGCATCGTCTATTCCCGGTCGGTCCGGGTTGCCGGGGACAGGCTGGACGACGATATCGTGCAGTACATAAAACACAAGTACAGCCTGCTTATCGGTGAGCGCACCGGAGAGATCGTCAAGACAACCATCGGCAACGCCTATCCCGATCCGGATGGGACAGTCCGCAAGATGGAGATAAAGGGGCGGGATCTGATCTCCGGCATCCCCAAAATCCTGGAGATCAACTCCGATGAAATCCGCGCGGCAATCGGCGAATCTTTGGGTCTGATCGTAGATGCAATCAAGAACGCCCTGGAGAATGCCCCTCCCGAACTCTCCGGAGACATTGCCGACCGCGGGATCGTCCTGACCGGCGGCGGTGCGCTCCTCAGAAACCTCGACCTGCTGATCAAGGAGGAAACAGGGCTCCCGACCGTCATCGCCGACGACCCGCTTACCACCGTCGCCCGGGGAGCCGGAATGGCCCTTGATCACATCGATATCCTCAAAGAGGTCACCTTTCAAACATGAGCAAAAGGAACTGACACCATAACCTGCATCCAGAACGAATGCTCTGAAAATAAACGGTACTATGCGCGTATAAAAACCGAGTCTCCGGCATTTTTGTAAAATCATTCACGGAGCTGACATCATGTTGACGGCGGAAAAGGCCTCCCTTTCCATATTAAACAACGATGAAAATAGTATCGTTAAAAACAATTTCACGGATGAGCTTGACTTTGGGGAACTTATCGGCCGTAGTGACCCAATGCTGAAAGTTCTTGAAACAATTGGCAAGGTAGCAAATTCGGACAGCACCGTTATTGTCTATGGAGAAAGCGGAACCGGCAAGGAACTCGTTGCCCGGGCGATCCACTGCAACAGCAACAGAAGAAACAAAAAAATTATCGCCGTAAACTGCGGAGCCATTCCGGAGGAGCTACTTGAGAGCGAGCTGTTCGGCCATGAAAAGGGGGCATTTACCGGCGCCATCCGCAGCCGCACGGGCCGTTTTGAACTTGCGCAGGGGGGAACCATTTTTCTCGATGAAATAGGCGATATGAGCCCCGCCTTGCAGGTAAAATTATTGCGCGTCATTCAGGAAAAGGCCTTTGAACGGGTCGGCGGCGTAAAAACAATCAAGGCGGATGTCCGCATTATTTCAGCAACGAATCAGGATCTGGAAAAAGCGGTTGCAGAGAAAAGATTCCGGGATGACCTCTTTTATCGCGTTAATGTAATCCCAATCCATATCCCGCCGTTACGGGCAAGAAGGATTGAAATTCCCCTCCTCGCCAGCCATTTTCTCGAGAAGTTTAACAATTTAAATAAAAAGGCCGTAACCGGAATAACCGGAAAGGCACTGCGGGTTTTACTGGATTATTCCTGGCCCGGCAATGTCAGGGAGCTTCAGAATCTCATCGAAAGAATAGTTGTCCTCAAGGAAACCGGCGAAATAACCGTCGCTGACCTCCCCGCCAAAATGATTGTTTCATCGGAGATAAGACGCCCCGCGGAATCCTACTGCGGATTCCCGGAAAAAGGCATGGATTTAAACAAGGCCGTTGAAGACTTTGAAAAGGATCTGCTTTACAAGGCGCTAAAAAAGACCTCCGGCGTGAAGAGCAGAGCGGCAAAGCTTTTAGGGATAAACAGAACAACCCTTGTGGAAAAATTAAAAAGATTAAAAATAACAGACCTATAAAACATGGGGACGGCCCCTGCTCAGACGCTCAGGCAATGAATGTTTTGGTACATAAATCCGGTTTCCGACCATCCGTCTGAACATACGGCTTGACTATCCATTTCCCATAAATTAAGATCAGCACGCATTCATAACGCTTCCTCGTCAGTAACAGGAAAAAGTAATTACCTCTTTTTCGGGATGCAATAGACATGCGTATCAGCCTTATTTTCAAATTGATGATAGCCACCTGCCTTATCCTGCTTGTCTTCATGCTGTTCTTTGCCTACATCAATATCGCCACCACCAAAACCATGCTCCTCGAAGCAGCGATCTCCGATGCCGACAAATTAGGCGAAACTATCGTTAAAACAACCCATTATGAAATGCTGGAGGATAACCGAAAAAGAGCTTATGAAATGATGCAGGAAGTAGGCACGCTACAGGGGGTCGACCATATCCGAATGATCAATAAAAGCGGCAAGATAACATTCTCGACCGAAATGGAAGAGATCGGCAGATATCTCGATAAGAAAAAGGCCGGTTGCAACATGTGCCACACCGATAATGAGCCGAAAGTACATGCCTCTACAATGAACCGAAGTCGGGTTTTTTTTAACAAGCGGGGCAAGCAGGTGTTGGGCATGGCCAAGGCCATTTACAACGAAGATAGCTGTTACCTGTCGGCATGCCACTCCCATTCACCCGGGCAAAGGACATTGGGCGTCCTGGACGTCATCGTTTCCTTAGACAATATGAATATGCTGATCGACAATTACCGGAACAAAATTGTTTATCTGACCGTTATTTTACTCATATTCGTTTCCCTGACCATCACTTTTTCTACCCACCACTTGGTAAATCGTCCGCTAAAGAGCCTGTTGGCGCAAACCAAAAGACTCTCTCAGGGAGATCTCGATGCCCTGCTGCAAAACAAATCCAACGATGAAATGGGTGAGCTTTCCGAGGCCTTCAATCAGATGACAACCAGCCTGAAAAGCGCCAGGATGGAAGTGAACGAATGGGGGAAGAATCTTGAGGCCAAGGTTTCCGAAAGGACACGCGAAATAAAGCATATGCAGACCCAGTTGATCCGTTCGGAAAAATTGGTCTCCCTCGGAAGACTGGTAGCCGGCATCGCCCATGAGATCAATAATCCGCTCACGGGCATCCTGATGTTCGCAAACTTGACCAGCAACAGTCCCAACCTGGACCCTTCGCTGAAAAATGACCTTACCGTCATTATGAACGAAGCCAACCGCTGTGCGAAGATCGTAAACGGCCTGCTTGATTTTTCGCGTGAATCCATCCCCCAGAAGAAACCGGCATCTCTGAATAGCCTGATAGAGGCCACCATCGTGCTGATTGGTCACCAAGCCATCTTTGACAACATCCATTTCGTCAGAAACTATCAGCCGGATTTGCCGCTGATTCCGGTTGATGAGAACCAGATTGAACAGGTTTTTATCAACGTGCTGCTGAACGCCGGCCAGTCCATACCCAACGGCGGAAGCATCCGAATTGAAACCTATACGGAAAACGAAGAATTCAATTGTGTTAAAATAACCGATACCGGGACTGGGATCACCGAAGAAAACCTGGGGAAGATATTCGATCCTTTTTTCACCACGAAAAATGACAAGGGCACAGGCTTGGGTCTTTCCATTTCCTATGGAATCATCGAGAGGCACGGCGGCAAGATCGAAGTGCAAAGCAATGTCAGGGAAGGAACGACTTTCACCATCAAATTGCCCCTTTCCCCCCAGGCGGAGATTATTCAAGTTGACACAAAACCCAAGTGATTGTTTTTAGATACATTATGGAGAGGAAGCGTTCCGTGAATATTAAACATCGACTGCCCCTCATTGCAGTGACTGTCGCATCTGTTTTGTGCATCGCGATCAGCATTTTTTCACTCCAATCCGGGCAATTTATTATCTTCCAGAATTTATTCTATATTCCCATTATTATTTCCTGCTATTACTATACAAAACAGGGGTTTGCCTTTTCTGTTGTCCTGTCGTGCAGCTACTTTTTTCTCATCATTGCATTTACAAGTGATCCGATGATTATCCGGGGTGCTGTAATCCGTGTTATTCTATTTATCCTTAGCGCCGCAGTTATCACCGCCTTGTCCATATGTAGTCTCTCCCATTATATGGATTTAGATTTCTTGTATATTTGAGAAAGATGGGAGATTCTGACAATATATGGGCAGGATCGATAAAAGAATATATCGGGTGTCACCACCGGCCGTAAGTGAATCCACCCTCCGCCGGTTCGAAGACCCTTTTATCGGGTAAACTCATAGATTGCCTCTCTTCAACTTTTATTTTTTAAAATCCTTAACTGATTATATTTATACGGATTATAAAAAACAAAAGTTAAAGAAATGCTGTTTTTCTCCTTCCTTTTTAGTCAGCACAGTCGGGTTTATAAAATAACGTTAGGTGGGTTCATTTTATATCGGTGGTGAAAATATCGGGGCTGACATTTATCAGCCCCGACGATATTCAGAAGGGTTTAACATCCATTTGGGCAGATAATTTTGAATCGGCCAAGTCACAAAATATTTGATTTTCTTTTGCCATTTTTTTGAGGCTCACCAAGAGAAGGTCAAGAAGAAGATGGCCCAACAGGTCGGTAAATTCCTCCAGCTTTTCTTCCAGCAATTCATCTTCGTAGATATTCATATTTTCCCCTTTTCGTCATAATATTTCAGTTGCTGCAAGCCGTACATGCTCTGCCGTAACAGTTGCCGATTCGTTTTTGGCTGCGGCGATAATGGCGCCCCGGGCCAAATGATTTGCCTTGCGGAAGAGCCCTCCCGAGCCCTGGTGAATGGCGGTGACGGCAGCATCTTCAAAGAGCATCCGTTTTACTCCGGCGATTGCAAGATGATGCCGCAGGTAGTCGTCCATGGTTTTCAGATCGATTCCTTTGAGGTGGCTTTTGGCAATCACCCGAGAGGCCAGGGGAAGAGAGTTTCGGTATTGGAGGTTGTCAACAATATTGACCTGACCGGAGAGGATGATTGGTAGAAAGGGTTTGGAATCCTGTTCGAACTGGGTCAAGGTGTGAAGTTCAGCGAAGACCTCCAGCCGCAGCAGGGACGCTTCGTCGATCATCAGGGCAATCTTCATCTTTTTGGTTGTTATCTCCAATATTTCTCGTTTGATAAGCTTGGTCATCACCGCCTTGGAAGCGCCTTTTATATCGATCCCCAATTCGGAAAGGATTTGCCGGTAGAGCTCTAAAATGGACCCCGAGGTGGCGGTAATATAGATGATTCTGTATTCGGAGGGATGAAAGCCGCCTGTGACATAGCGAAGCGCCGTCGATTTGCCGCTGCCTATTTCACCGGTGATCAGGGCGACTGCTCCCAGGCGAATGGCGTACTCGATGCGATCCTGGACAGCCGAGAGGGCTTGCGTCACCATAATATCCTTGCGTTTAATGTCGATGCTGAAGGGTTCGCTTTGCAAAGCAAAAAACTGCCGATAACTTTTGTCCATCATGATTTCTCCCATAGTTGTCCGGTTTCACAAGCGCCTTCCCCGGAAATTTCAATTTGACTGTTCTTGTCTCTTTTTACCCGACTATTGACGTGCAAATCCACCTGGCGCAAAAGGCCCCATGATTTTTCCTGATAGCGAATCTCCACCTGTTCCGGACTTTCTTCGTGGTATAGTATCTCCACTTTTTTCCCGATTAGCTCCACCGGGGCCTCGAACAGGCGCCTCTCCATAACCACCGAACGATCCTTGTTGACTCGGCGCTGTATCCTTTTGCGGAAATAGTCCATAAGATTCTCAGGCGCCGATCTCAGGCATTCCATCCTGGCTGTGAAACGTTTAAACGGGGTTTGTTGGGTTGCGCTGTGGGAGCGCACATGGTAATCCCCGGATAGCCACAAATCAAAGGCTTCATTGATCTCTTTGAGCGTATCGCCTTTAAAACACGGGAGGAACTGCGTCTGGACGGTTTTATTAAATCTTTCGATTTTTCCTTTCCCCTGCGGCGTGTAGGGTCTTGCATGTACAAGGGCTATGCCCAGGGCCGCCGCGGTATATTCCAACTGGCGGGAGCGGAATGCCGACCCGTTATCGGTGTATAACTTCCGGGGCAATCCTCTCTTCAGCAAAGCTTGGCGAAATGCATCCATGAAACAACTCAATCCCTCAGAGAAGTAAAACTGCCCGTGAGGGATAAGGCGGGAGTGGTCGTCAATAAAAGCGATCATATAGCTCTTGCGCTTTTTGCCGTCGGACATCAGCCGCGGGCCATGCATGGCATCGCATTGCCACAGGTCATTGGGCAATTCCGCTTCAAACTTGCGCCGATCAACAGGGTTGTTCTCCCTGATCATCAGGTTGTGACCATGGAGAAAACGGTAAACCGTAGAGGGGTTTAAAGAGATTCCGGCAGGAACAAGCTTTTGATCGTGCATGATGTGTATGAGCGCGGGAACCGTCAACTCCGGCATCTTCCGCCGGCATTCCACAAGGGCCAGACTCGTTTCCTCGTCCAAAGCCCGTGTTTTTCCCTGATCGTTTCTTTCATGGGGATAGAGGGATTCAAGCTTGCCGCCGCTTGCCTTGTATTGATGCACCCATCGTAAAATCGTGCTGCGGCCGATACTGCTCCGACTTGAGGACGGGATATCCCAACTACGCGCACACTTCCGCCGTAAAAGCTCTTCCTGCTCGCCATGATCCAGCCGGACGGCATCTAAAAACTCATGAATGATGCCAAATCGGAAAACCGCCACCCGTTGCTTCTGCTCTTCTGTCATCAAAATTGCCTCCTTTTTGTATTTTCTGAAGGCACTATGACAAAATCAGCGTCGCGGCAATGACACCCCTCGGTAGGGTGCCTGTCCGACAAAGATATTTACGTTTTGAATGAGCGGCTCACCGGAACTATCCCTTGGGAAACCAAAGTATCAAACCCTTCCGCCAACCGATTCAGCCACCCTGAACCAAGGCGAGCCATAACCTGCTGTGTCAATGACCGAAGCCAATGCTGCTGGCGGTTGGCACTCATATCCTTCAACCATATCCCTTTTTCCACTCGGGTCGCTATGCTGGATTTAATCTTCGCCACAGCCACAGAAAACTTCGCAAAATACCCCGCCGGTTTCATCCTTATGACACAACGACAACATGGACACCGGTAACGCTTCAAGTACAACCCCTCCTTCAAGCTCTCAAAAAAAACCCATACAAAACCATGGCCCCATACACGAACACCCGAACACCGGGGACATCGATCCGGTCTCGGCCAATCATATCCTCTGCCTCTGTCCCTTGCATTTATCTCCTTGACATCACTGTTTACTTCCAATATCATCCTTCGCACCTCGCTGGTGAACTTCATAGTTCACCGGGATCAAAGGGCGGTGGTACTGCCAAGTAAGCACCGCCCTTACTAAAACAAAAAGGCCTCTCTCCCGAGAGGCCCATCTATTCCGATGATCCGATACTTCTTGTCAATCTATTCTGAAAATATCACCCCTGTTCTACCGCAGATAATTTAAAGATCTACA
>Ga0208373_1002804_pt1 | contig 18383 bp, 17 predicted proteins | sample RifOxyC2_FD_184036 | JGI IMG/M metagenome (GOLD analysis project Ga0208373, IMG submission 184036) | Soil microbial communities from Rifle, Colorado - Rifle Oxygen_injection C2 (SPAdes) | ecosystem: Environmental > Terrestrial > Deep subsurface > Rock core/Sediment | place: Rifle, Colorado... | reverse complement strand
TGGCTCGGTGGTTGGCATGAGTTTCAAGAGATAGGCTATGTATTTCAGGGCTATTTGCAATTTGGTATTTCATTAGAAATACTTGCATGGTCATTTATCTCTATGTTGATCGTTGCAATGGCTGCCACGATTAGCTGGATCGTTGAATATTTTTGTCAAAAGAAAAAAACTGGCAAATGAAATATCCATCGATATTTATTTTAAAATGAAGATGGCACTTTCAAAGCAAAGATAACAGCGCATAGGGATGAATGATTTTCTGTCTTCTGCTTTCTGTCCTCTGAAATCCGACCCTAGACAAACCAAATAAAAGGGAGCAAATTTTTGCTCCCTTTTGTTAAAAATTTTTTGCAAATTTATTTTCTCGTTCTATTTTTTCAAATCTTCCCCAACCGCTCATCCAAATAACCATCATGACAAATATTTTTTAATGTTAACTGATAATTTTTATCTTTTCTGTTCGGTCACCACACTATCCGTTTCATCTGTTCTGAAATATTCTCTCATGCCAGTCTCTAACTGTTGAAAATTTTCCCTAATCTTTGTCTGATAAAGCATTAAGTCCGCCATTCTTCTTGCCATTCTGTCTGGTTTAATGGCAAGTATTTCTGTATTGGCTTCCATCAATCTTTGGATATCCATAAAAGCTCTCTCAAGCGCTTCAACGACACCCAAATGAGCGGATGTGCCAACAGATAATCTCTCGATGATCGGCAGCCATAAATGTTTTGCATTGCCTTCTATTAAAATACGATTGAGAACTTCTAAACCTTCTCTATCATAGGTATGACTGGCATTGCCTATCCTAAAGGAATGAAAGATCTCACGAGCATGAGGATAGTGCCTAGCATAACTATAATCATCACCGACTTCTGTTCTCAAAAGCGGCGGACTAAAATCCACTATTTTCCATTTTATGTTTGCTGCTACCGCGTCTGATTCAGCAAGATCTGAAGAAATGGTTAAGCCGAAATTACCTTGATTCATCATCACATCTTCTAGAAGAAATGCTCTTGACAGCATATCAATGGCAATAACATCTCTTCTTGTCGCTAAATCCATTGCTTCAACAGGTGTTGCGCTTAATTCATCCCTGACTTCACCAAACACTTTAAACGATTTTTTTCTTTCTTCGGATCTTTTGGTATAACTTAAATCTTGCGTAGCAATTAAAATACCTTCGTCTATTCGGGTATGAGTGTCATCTCGATCAATAATAAAGTGAACTTTTGGACCATAGCCGATATATTCCAGCACCTTGTAGATAAACAGTTCTTTAAAATCCACTTTGCCTGTGCCATCACTGGTGATCACCAAAAAATACGGATCCGTTTTGGAACAAAATTCTCGATGGGTTTTTACATAAAACACCCAAGGATTCGTCTCTTCTGTTGTTCGTTTGACTTCTACTTTTGTGCCAGTTTGCTGCCCCGTAACCTTCGGTAAGCAGGTGATTAAAGCAGGATCAATACCATAGCAGTCTGCAAAATATAATTGTATTGTTCTAAAAATAGCCGGCTTGAAACCGGTGAGGCATCTTGAAAGATATTCCAAATTGTTCACAAATTGAGACCCTGTTGGATGAGTTGCTTCAAGCTCAAGGACCTGTATTCTTACATCAAATACTATTCTTTCATCTCCAGCCTCAAACAACAATTTAGCCAAGCACAAAATATCAGCCACTGCAGATTTAATTTCACCCACTGGCAGTGCGCCAAATTGAGCCACAAGCTCCATTAATCTTGCCCGTTGAACTTCTTGAGTGGGATACTTTTTTTGCAATGATTCTAAAATGGCAGATTCCATCATGAGTCATTCCCCCTTTTCAGTAAAATCAGTTTTATTCCTGACTCAGTGAAAAATTAGATTAGGTCTATTATAGTGCTATCGTAATCTCTCTGCTACGCTTATTTCCCTCATTCTGCCTTTCAAATCTTCCCTAACCTTTGATCCAAATAACAATCCAGCGGTTTGCCTTTTATTAAAAACTCCGTGATGCATTTGTTGCAAGAAATACAAGTTGCTTTTCGATGATCGCCTTTTTCCCAGCGCAAAACTAAATCCATTTCGCGGATAAAAGGACGGCACAAGCCGATTAAATCTGCATCGCCGTTGGTAATAATTTCTTCTGCCACTTCATAAGAACGAATGCCGCCAGTAAGAATAACTGGTTTATGCGTTATCTTTTTTATTTCATGAGCCCAAGGTCTAAAATAAGCTTCCTCTTTTAATGTGCGAATATTTTCATGCATCGGCGTACCGCTCCAATCACCTCTTTCCCCATTTAATCTCTGCAATCCCTGGCTGACTTCAATAGCATCGTAAGCAGATTGTGCGATAATTTCCGCTGCTTCCCTTCCTTCTGAAAATTTTAATCCTTGTTCAAACGCATCTTCCACACCCAGTTTAATCAGCACAGGAAAATCATTTCCAATTTTTGCACGAATTGCTTGAATAATTTCTCGATGCAGCCGCGTTCTATTTTCGAGGGATCCGCCCCAACGGTCGGTGCGTTTATTGGTGATCGGTGATAAAAATTGGCTTAAAAAATTCTGATGTGCGGCATGTACCTGCATTGCATCTGCGCCGATTGCCGCTATTTTTTCTGCTGCTTGTGCATAGTCTTCGATGATCTGCGCAATTTCTTCTTCGCTGGCTTCATGATGTTTGTTGTAACGAATGATCGAATTAAAAAAAACATTATCAGGTGATAATACAGAAACAGCAACAGCATCTTTATTTGATGACCAAGGCGATATTCCAGGTCCCGGTGCGCTGACAATTTGCAGCGCAATTTTTCCGCCATGCTGATGCACAGCTTCGACTACTCTTTTCCATGCATCAATTGCCGGCAGCCGCATACCGCCGGAAATAATAAGCCCAATATCATCTTCTGCTAATGTTGAAAAACGTTTAATTCTTTTTTCTAAATTATTATCCAACAAATCTGCCGCTGCCGACATAATAAATTTATTTTTTAATATTAGCTGATTAATTTTTGTCGGCTGAAATAAAATAGATTTCATGAGAATCTTCTCGTCCAAATTGAAATGAGATTTATCATAAAATGATTTAAAGACAGATGCAAAATATTTTTTGATTATGGATGAGGCACGTAAACAGAAGCAGTTGGGTTTGCAGCTGTAGTTTTCATATCTACCTCTATACCCGTCGTCTTTTGGTTTTCCGCTTTGTGTTGGTAAGCTTCCGCTTCCTGCGGCGCTAACCAACCAGCCAAACTCTCCTTGAGTTTGGCGTTCAGCGGCGTTAAGCGATGCTTCACGTGAAATTCCGCTTCGCCTCAAAGCTCGCAACAGTCATGTATTACGTATACACTCCTGTTGCTCTCTCCTTGCCGCCTCGCGGAGAAACCAAAATAGTATTTCGTACATCCGTGTACTCAACCCCTTCGGGGTCAAAATGACTACGTCATTTTGGACTATTTTTGCACTCCTGCAAAAATGGTCGGGTCTATTTGTGCCAACCCTGAGAACTCATTTGCGAGCAGTATATTACATGAGATTCACTTATTAGGATTGCTGGAAATTTTTCTTTAGTATAGCGCAAAATGATTGATAAATATTTTTCAGTCTCATTATTAACATGAGGCATCAATTTAAATAACAATGCTTCTATAAATTTTTTTTGTTCTTTTAAGTCTTTTATTTTGTCAAGTGTCCGATGAAATCCATCTAACCAATCAGCCAGCGGAGAAAAACGATTGGGAACAAATTCAAGCCGAGCAAATTGTGTTTCTAACTTTATCCAATTTATTTCATATGGAGATAATTCATACACGATAGTTCTATATTCATCTTCATTAATAGACAGAAAAAGCTTTTCAAAAATTTCCCGAGACTCAGCTATGATTTTATCATCAATAAAAATATCATCGGCAGCATATGTTTCACCATCAGCAGTAAAATGATTACTACCATTATAGCGAATATGAACTTCTTTATCGTCAAAACTTTCTTCAGTTTGATAAATAATTTCGTCAGTCATATCATGCACAATAACTTTATGCTGTATATAACGCGCAGCAATGTCCATCATTGACGTGTTTTTTTCGCCGTTAAACTGACGCTGAAAAACAAACCAGTCATGTTGTCCGCCTTCTTTTGTGCCGTAATAGCTTTCAACATAAGTTCGATAAACAGCTTCGCGCTCACAATAATCAGCAAATGCTTTTTCGTGCGGTGTAAATAATGTTTTTCGTGCTGCTTGAAAATCTTCATATGCTGCACGATTCATTTCTTGATTTTTTGACTCTTCAAAATAACGATCTAACTCTTCTAATGATAAACGTGAACCTTCAGGATGTCCTAATGCGTCATTACAAACTCTCACTGCTTCTTGCATCATTTCATGCGAATCTTGATATTCCAAAACTAAATGCTTAAGTTCATCAGTCCGCATAACTTCTGGCAATGCATGAGAATCTCCGACAACTGTTGCCGCTGCTGCATGTCGAATTTCCGGCGCCAATAATTTTCGAAAACCTAGATCACTGCTGTTATTCAAGGCAAAATTAACCAACCATTGTCTTGCTAATAGAGCCGCCGCCTCTGAAGAAATTTTTCCTAAAAAAGCATGCGCTTCCTTTTGTTCAATTCTTTCATCCTTGCCAAAAAGAACAATCGGTTCACCCGCTAACAGAGAAGCTGGAAAGCGACTAAATAAATTTTTTGCTAAACCAATTGCCACATCAAAACAATTCCAGCCTAAATTAACCGCTAATTTTGTCACATAAGAATCCATATTAACTCTCCCCCTTTTACTTGGCTGTACTGGTGTATCAGTACGCCCCTCCTCTCGCTTACCAAAAAAAGTTCCGGAATAAAGTTTCTTTGAAGAAAGTACGGGAAGTTCAGGATTTGAAGCGAGGATTTCTGGTGAAATTTCTGACGATTCAAAAGACACGGTTTTTGATGTTTGAGGCTGTTCAGCTAAAGAAACTACAGCATCTGCTATTGGGGTCGTCTTTTCTGCAACAGTATTCGGAAACTGTCGAAGAAAAGGAAAACGATCTCTCATACGAGAAAGTAGATGATGAGATTGCCGATGATTAGGCAGCAAAAGAACTCGACTCGAATTTGGATTTGAACCTCGATGATCAGCTTTAAAATGACACAATACTTTTGCTAATGCGCGCTCTTCGTTAGTTACTGCTTCATCCCTTCTGGGTTTTCGACCTCGATTGCCGTTATCTTCAGAATCATCATTCACCAAATTTATTAAATCATACGGTACAGTTCCATCTGTAAACCTTCGAGGCACTCTTTGACGTTTGCTTCTAGACTTTAATAAGGCATTAGTTTGTGATCTTTTAGGCATAATCTTTTTTCTTCTTTAAGGTTCTATCCCACGATGATACTAAAACAATCTTAAGGTTTCCTGAAGAAAGGAGATTTTTTACTGGGGATTTTTCGGAAACAAAGGTGATACCAAGCGATTGCGCACACAGACACAGTATTTCCTAACTGTCATGTTAATAATAATTTTTTACTGGGATATACCCTTCGCCAATGAAAATGCGAAGTTACAAAAAATAAATCTCTACAAAATTTTATTTTTAAAAAATACTATCACGAAAGTGATACGTTCCCTCACTCCTCAATCCTCACTCCTATTCGATATTATTTTATCTTCAGTTGCGATTTGCTCACTTCGCATTTTGAAGTAGAACAGGTATAGACCTTGAGACAGCACTCAACCTCTTCCCCTGCACTCTTTAATATGATATAAACTTACTGACCGTGATAGCCACTCCACATCGGAAGCATCGTAAACCCCGCCAGATCCGGAAGGAAGCAACGGCAGCAATGCATTTGAGTGTCGGAATTCGGCTGTTGCGGTCTTTTTTATTAGATTTCATCATCCATCTCAGTTAAAATTTGATTTTAAAAAAACCCAAAGAGCATTTTATGACCGTTCTTGCCCAAAAATGGCGTCCTAAAACATTTGACCAAGTCGTGGATCAGCCGCATGTAGTACAAGCGCTTAAAAATGCGCTTAAACAAAATTATCTGCATCATGCTTATTTATTTACCGGCACACGCGGCATTGGAAAAACTACCTTAGCAAGAATTTTAGCCAAAGCACTCAATTGCGAAAAAGGCATCACAGATCAGCCTTGCGGTGAATGTGCAGCATGCCGTGAAATTGATGCTGGTCATTTTATTGATTTACTGGAAGTAGACGCTGCTTCGCGAACTAAAGTCGAAGACACGCGAGAATTATTAGATAATGTGCAATATGCACCAGTAAAAGGACGTTTTAAAGTTTATATCATTGACGAAGTACACATGCTCTCAGGTCATAGTTTTAATGCGTTATTAAAAACGTTAGAAGAACCACCGCCGCATGTAAAATTTTTACTCGCTACGACCGATCCGCAAAAATTACCTGCTACTGTTTTATCTCGCTGTTTGCAGTTTCATTTAACACTGATTACGGCTGAACAGATTGCACAGCACTGCGAATATATTTTAAAAGCAGAAAAAATAAATTATGAACCCGAAGCATTAAAGCTCATTGCTAACGCTGCCGAAGGCAGTATGCGTGATGCATTAAGTTTATTGGATCAAGCAATTGGTTACGGCGACGGCAAAGTGATACTGAACGATATGAAAGCTATGCTGGGTACTATTGAATCTGATTTAATTGAACAAATTTTACAAGCCTGTAAAGATCAGGATGCCAATACATTATTAATGCTAGCAAAAACACTGAACCAGCAAGGTGCTAATTTTGTTCGCGCTTTAGATGAGTTAATCACATTGCTGCATCAAATTGCTGTTGCGCAATTGACGCAAACTTATGCGAATGGAAAAATCGAAAATTTTTCTCACCTTTTTTCACCTGAAGCTATTCAATTGCTTTATCAAATTGCTTTAATGGGCAAGCGTGATTTGCCGTTAGCGCCCTCTCCTCAACTCGGATTTGAAATGACATTACTAAGATTATTAGCTTTTGAACCAGAAAAAGAAATGGTAGAAAAAAAAGTTGAACCAAAAATAAACCCAATAAAAAATACTGAAACTAAAAATCCTATACAAAAAAATTCTACTGCAAAAAATACTACAGTTAAAAACTCTAAATCAAAAGATTGGGCAGCTTTATTATCAGCATTAAAATTAACTGGCATTGCGCAAACCTTGGCACAGCATTGCGAATTAAAATCTTTTGAAAATGATTGTGTTTATTTAGAATTAGAATCACGCCAAGAACCTTTGCTCCAAGCACATTATATTGACCGGATTAAAACAGCTTTAAAAGAATATTATCAACGTTACATTGCCGTAGAAATCTCACTTGCTTCTCAAACACTTAACAACACACCTCATCTTCAAGCACAACGGCTTGCCTCTGAACGTTACCAGCTGGCTGAAAAAAATTTATCGCAAGATTTTCGTCTGCAAACCCTTGCAAAAAACTTTGACGCCCAAATATTAAAGGGTACAATTGAGCCTTGCGAAACTTAGCGACTCAATTATTTTTTTAAACTCAAACAGGAGATGCATCAATGCCTGAACAAAATAAAGACAAAGATAAATTATTGCATGATATTCAAAGCAGTATCACCAGCATGCAAAATCAATTCAAGTCTGCCTATGAACAATTATCAAATGAAATTATTTCTGGCGAATCGTTAGATAAAACTGTTAAAGTCAGCATGACAGCCACTTATACTTTCCATGATATTGAATTTGATGAACGCGCATTACAAGGCGGTGTGAAAGAATTTAAATGGCGAATCAAAGAAGCCATGAAAGATTTATTTGATAAAGTTCAAAAACTCACACAAGATCGCACCTTATCCATGCTCCAAAGCATGCCGATCCCTCAGGAAATTAAAGATCTTCCCATCAGTAAAGATGATGAAGAAGGCAGCGAATAATCTGGAATGTTCAGTGCGTTAACTAAACAGCTTATTGAAGCGCTTCAGCAATTACCGGGCGTTGGACCTAAATCAGCCCAACGTCTCGCCTTTTTTTTATTATCGGAGAAAGGGAGAACGAAGGGTTTGAAATTATCTGAAGCACTAAAATCTGCTTTGTCACAAGTACATGAATGCAAGCGCTGCCGTTTATATACGGAAAAAGAATTTTGTGACATTTGTCAAAATCCAAAACGCAATCCGCACTTGCTATGCGTTGTTGAAACGCCGATAGATGTGATTGCCTTAGAACAAACCAGCAGTTATCAAGGATTGTATTTTGTTTTGCAGGGACATTTATCTCCGCTAGATAATATGGGTCCTGCTGAAATAGGATTCCCGCTTTTATTTAAACGATTAGAAACAGAACCCATTGAAGAATTAATTATTGCCACCAATCCAACCGTTGAAGGCGAAGCGACAGCACATTACATTTCAACACACATTGACCCTAAAATAAAATGTACGCGCATTGCTTACGGTGTGCCCATCGGCGGAGAATTAGAATATTTGGACGGTTATACTTTGCGTCATGCATTAGGCGCGCGCATTCCCATTGAACGAACAAATGAAAATAAATAATAAGAGGAATACTTTCATGAATATGAATATTTTAAAATTAATTAAAAATGCACAAAAACTGCAGGAATCCATGCAAAAAAAACAAGAAGAATTAGCAAAAATTACTGTCGTGGGTGAATCCGGCGCCGGCGCTGTGAAAGTCACCATGAATTCACGATTTTATATTCAAAAAATTGAAATTACCGATGAAATAGCCAATGAAAGAAAAGAAATCTTAGCCGATTTAATTGCTGCCGCTGCCAATCAAGCAGTTGAGAAAGTCGAAAACATGACCAAATCAGAAATGATGAACATGGACGGCATGAAAGATATTTTAGGTAACGGCTCATTGAATGATTTATTAGGCGGCAGTAAGCAAGATTAGACTTCTTACATAACTGGCAGTAACGAGGCAAGGTCGAAGAAAAAATGAGCGAGGAACCGGAGTTTACATGGGAGTAAATGAGGATTCTGAGCGAATTTTTTCATAGAGATTGACCGTTAATGACGTTTATGTAAGAAGTCTATTAATTTCCCTGTATTGCTGCACTCACTTATTTTTGTCATGCTATAGCATGATAAAAATTTCTTCGCAGCATTATCAAAATTTTTCTTGCCAATCTGCTTTTAGTTTATTGGAAGTCCTCATTAGCATGGCAATCATCACGGTGATTGCCCTAGGTCTTATTAAATCTGAAACCGATAATCTTTCACAAAGCTATCAAAATCTTTTGCACACCACCGCTATTATCCAATCACAAAATCTTTTAGAACAATTACAACTCACGCGTTCAGTTTCTCTGGACGAATGGAATAATGAAAATAAAACTTTATTGCCCGGCGGACATGGAAATTATGAATGCAATACGATTCAATGCACAGTTAACATACAATGGCATATCAAAAAAAATTATGCGCTTCAATTAAATGGTGAATAATGGGGCGATTAAAATGAGGCGATTAAAAAAAACGGGTTTTACTCTGATTGAATTTTTAATTGCCTGTGCAATTGGATTTATTTTATTAGAAGGTTTAATCGATATTCAAACGAGTGTTTCAAAAGCCGATCAAAAAATACAAAATTTAAACGATTCTACCGAAAAAGAACAATTAGCCTATTTTTTACTGACAAAAGCGATTCATTCAGCAGGTGATGAAACTTGTGAATCAGGCAAAACCATTAATCAAACATTAGCGATCACTGCTGAAAATGATCATTCATTTATTATTGGAGAATGTATACCCTATCAAAAAAAATTACAATTCATTCAAACAACTTATTTTATTGATAACACAAACCGTAAAGATGATCGAGGCAGAAAAATTTATGCGCTTTATCAAAAAAAATTAGGGGGACAACGCGAAGAATTAATTCCAAATATTTTTGAAATGGAAGTTTGGTATGGGGTCAAACAAAATAATCGCCTAAATTATTTTGCTGCTTCAAAAATACAAAATTGGCTTTTAGTCCACAGTGTTAAATTAAAATTAATTTTGGAAAATAATAATCAAACACAAACTTTTTTTATCGAGGCAAATTTAAGAAATAGACAGAAATAAGGAAAAGAGAAAAGTTTTTTCAGGGACAGGCTGAAACCTGTCCTCTACTCAATAATTTTAATGACCAAAAATAAAAATGATTTTTTTAAAAAAACAAAAAGGCAGCACGCTCATCATCACACTTATTTTAATTTTAGTGATGAGTTTAATTGTACTATCGCAATTAGAAAACCAAGTGCTGCATAAAAAAATGCAAGCTTATTTTTTTGACAAGCAGATAACATTTAATAACGCAGAAATTGGTTTAAAAATTGCGGGAGATGAAGTTGAAAATAAACCCATTGTTGAACCTTCCGTCACTGGAGAACTGACGCATCATATTGAATTAATATCAACCGACAGTTGCGCTAATCAACTTTATCTTTTAACCGCTGAAGCAAAATTAGCCAGCGCAAAAACTTCCTTAAAAGAAAATTATTTGAAACAACATTTACCTGTCATGGAAGGCTGCAAAAATTCTAACATGGCTTTTGGAAAAATAACTTGGTCTGAAAAATAAATATAATTTTTATGATTTCTTAAAAAAGAATTTCGGCGAGGAGAAGTAATTAATGTGTGTTTAACGAGTTGAATGCTATTTTCTAAATGCGCCAATTCTGTCGTTCGATTACAAAATGATTTGCCTATGGCAACTGTCAGCGGGAAGGAATCCATATAAGCCTCTTACGTCATATTTTATGACGTCAAGAAATATTTATACAGAGGTTTCTGTCTCTCCTTCCGTTTCAATGAGTTCTTCATCTAATGTTTCAATTTCTTCTGATTCCTCTTCATCTGCATCCAAACGTTCCACTGCCACTAAACGCTCACCTTCAGATAACGTAATCAAACGCACACCTTGTGTGTTGCGTCCAATCACAGAAATTTCAGCCACTGAAGTTCTCACCATCACGCCTTGATCAGTGATTAATAAAATATCATCTTGATCGCAGACTTGCACAGCACCCACCACGCTGCCATTACGTTCTGTGGTTTGGATTGCAATCACACCCTGCCCGCCTCGACCAATGGCACGATAATCTTCAATTTTTGTGCGCTGACCATAACCATTTTCCGTTGCTGTTAACAAGGTTGCTTTTTCATCTACAACAATCAATGAAATGACTTTTTGATTTGGTTTTAATTTTATACCGCGCACACCGTATGCTGTACGTCCCATCGGACGGACATTTTGTTCATGAAAACGAATGGCTTTACCTTCACTGCTCACCAATAAAATATCTTGTGCGCCGTCAGTAATGGCAGCATCAACCAAACTGTCGCCTTCTTCTAAACCTAATGCTAATTTTCCATTGCTTCGCGGTTTTTCAAATTCAGTGACTGCTATTTTTTTCACGACGCCAAATTTTGTTGCCATAAAAATAAAATGCTGCTCATCAAATGTTTTCACCGGCAAAATCGTAGTAATCCACTCATTATTCTCAAGCGGCAGTAAATTCACAATCGGTTTTCCTCGCGCCGTTCTGCCTGCCTGCGGAATTTGATAAGTCTTCAGCCAATAAATTTTTCCACTGGTTGAAAAACATAAAATCATGTCGTGGCTATTTGCGACCAAAACATTTTTCACAAAATCTTCGTCTTTCACCGTCGTTGCTGTTTTTCCTTTTCCGCCGCGACGCTGTGCGCGATAACTATCCAGCGATTGCGCTTTGACATAACCCTGCTTAGATAATGTCACTACTAAATCACCTTCAGGAATTAAATCTTCATCTTGAAGATCAATTTGTCCATCCACAATTTCTGTGCGGCGTTTATCGCCAAACTGATTTTTAATTTCTAATAATTCTTCTTTGATAAGTTTCTGCAAGCAATCTGGATTAGACAAGATTTCTAAATAATTTTGAATTGCTTTAACTAATTCTTCATATTCACTGTGAATTTTATCCGTTTCCAATCCTGTTAAACGATGCAAACGCAAATCTAAAATGGCTTGCGCTTGTTCAGGTGATAAACGATATTCTTCATTTTGCAAACCATATTCCGGCAATAAATTTTCAAGGCGCGTTTGTTCCATGTTCACACGTTCAAGTAAACTTTTTAATTCGCCTGTTTTCCAAGTGCGTTTTAATAATGCTTCTTTCGCAATAGCGGGTGTTTTTGCCGCTTTAATCAGCGCAATCACTTCATCAATATTGGCTAATGCAACACTTAACCCTTCTAATAAATGTGCACGTTCTCTTGCTTTTCGCAAATGATAAATTGTTCGGCGCGTAACCACTTCTCTACGATGCTGTAAAAAAGCTTCAATCAATTGCTTCAGATTCATTAACTTTGGCTGGTCTTGATTGAGCGCCACCATGTTAATGCCGAACACGGTTTGTAATTGTGTGTGTGCGTATAAATGATTTAAAATAAATTCCGGTATTTCTCCTTTGCGAATTTCAATCACAACTCGCATGCCGTCTTTATCTGATTCATCACGTAATGCAGTAATACCTTCGATTTTTTTATCTTTCACTAATTCGCCGATATTTTCGAGCAAACGCGCTTTGTTTACTTGATAAGGTAATTCATCTACGATGATAGAAACTTTATTGTTCGATTCTTCGATATGTGTTTTTGCACGCAAATAAATGCGTCCGCGTCCTGTTGCATAGGCTTGACGAATACCGGAACGTCCGTGGATACTTGCCGCCGTTGGAAAATCAGGTCCCGGCAAATACTGCATTAAATCGAGGATGGATAAATTTTCATTTTCTAACAACGCTACGCAAGCATCAATGGTTTCATTTAAATTATGCGGCGGAATATTCGTTGCCATTCCCACAGCAATACCCGATGACCCATTAATTAATAAATTCGGCACGCGTGTGGGCAGCACAGAAGGCATTAATTCTGAGCCGTCATAGTTCGGCATAAAATCAACAGTTTCTTTATCTAAATCTTCTAACAGCGCATGTGCAAATTTCGACATGCGGATTTCAGTATAACGCATGGCTGCCGGTGCATCGCCGTCAATCGAACCAAAATTTCCTTGTCCATCCACTAACATATAACGCAAACTAAACGGCTGCGCCATACGCACAATAGTGTCATACACAGCCGTATCACCATGAGGATGATATTTACCAATCACGTCACCCACAATGCGCGCGGATTTTTTATAAGGCTTGTTCCAATCATTGCCTAATTCATGCATGGCAAACAGCACACGCCGATGAACAGGCTTTAGACCATCTCGCACATCAGGCAATGCACGCGACACTAAAACGCTCATGGCATAATCTAAATAAGAAGCGGTTAATTCTTTTTCAATAGAAATTTGTTTGATCTCTTTTGCCCAGTCAGCCATGTATTTTCCTTTATCTAAAAAATAATTCTACCTTCAAAAAATCCGCGAAAAGTATAGCATGTTTCTGCGCTTGAAACGAGTAAAAAAGGGCAAAGCAAAATTTAAAATCTGACACACTGTTTTTATTAAAACTAAAAGCGGAGGAAATAACTCACACACAAAATTAACGTTGAATTAAAACAGCAGCTGGAATGCCTAATTGATGACATAATTTTTGAATCATTGCCAATGTCAGTTGACGTTTGTGCAACAATATTTCAGAAACTCTTCCTCTTTTGCCAATATAAGGCTCTAAGTCTTTTCGAGATAAACCTCGACTTTCCATATAATACTCAATTGCATCAATAGGATCAGGAAATTCTATAGGAAAATGTTTTTCCTCATAGGCATTTACTAAAATAGTAAGTATTTCTAAAAAATCGCCTTCAGGTGTATTGGACTTTGCATTAAATAATTTTTCTATTTGAAGCAAAGCAGTTTGATAATCTTTTTTTGTTTTAATGGGTTTAATTTTCATCGCTCAATCCTCTAAATAGTCATTGCATTAATTTTATCATAGGCTGCATGAGTACCAATGAAACGCAAATAAACAATTTCAAAATCATAATTAATTGCCACAATTAACCGATATTGATTCCCTTTAATATTAAATACTACTCGGTTATGAGTTAAAAAACTTGCATTTTGATAAACGTTTTTTATATCTTGCGGTTTTTTCCATACCGCATGTTTTATATCCGCATACCACGCTTTCAATGACCTTTCTGAATTAGGATACTTCAACCAAAATTCTTTTAAAAGCCTGCGTGATATAATTCTCATTTAAAATCCTTATTAGCAGCTGAACACGTAAAAATAGTATATCATGATCCCATATTGGGATCAACCGATTTTCTGTCTTGCGCCACCTGACTTTTTATAGTTTAATGCAGCTAGATACTTCAAAAGGAGTTTTTCATGAAAATCACTTTCATCGGTGCAGTGCAAACGGTGACAGGTTCTAAATATTTACTCGAATCCAACGGCAAAAAAATTCTGCTCGACTGCGGATTATTTCAAGGACAAAAAGAATTGCGTTTACGAAACTGGAATAATTTCCCGATTAATCCTGCTCAAATTGATGCTATTATTTTAAGTCATGCACACATTGATCACAGCGGCTACATTCCTCGTCTCATTAAAAATGGTTTTCATGGAAAAATTTACTGCACCGAAGCAACAAAAGCCTTGTGTGAAATTTTATTACCGGATTGCGGTCATCTGCAGGAAGAAGAAGCTTACCTAGCAAATAAACAGGGTTATTCCAAACATAAACCTGCAGAAGCGCTTTATACAGAACAAGAAGCGCGTGATGCATTAAATTATTTTCATGCTGTAAATTTCGGCAAAAAATATGTTGTACTGCCAGATGCTTTTTCTATACAGTTTAATCGTGCGGGACATATTTTAGGCGCAGCAACGGTAGAAATTTCTGACGGATATCGTTCCATTGTTTTTAGCGGCGATTTAGGACGTTTAAGCGATCCCATCATGCGTCCGCCTGTTTATTTATCCGGCGGCGATTATTTAGTGATTGAATCCACTTACGGCGATCGCCTGCATCATCACGAAAATCCTTTAAAAAAATTGGCTGGGTGCATTAATCAAACCGTTAAACGCGGCGGCTCTGTCATCATTCCTGCTTTTGCTGTAGGACGCGCACAAGCGATGCTGTATTATCTGCATGAATTAAAAAAACATCGCTGCATTCCCAATGTACCTGTTTATTTAGACAGTCCATTAGCAACAAATGCCACACATATTTTTGGAAAATTTAATGCGGAACATAAATTAACCTCTAAACAAACACAGGAAGTTTGTGATATTGCCACGTATATTAATACTGTTGAAGATTCTAAAGCGCTTGATCAGCAAAATTATCCGATGATTTTAATTTCAGCAAGCGGCATGGCAACCGGCGGACGCGTGCTGCATCACTTAAAAATGTTTTTACCCGAACGGGAAAATTTAATTTTATTTTCTGGTTATCAAGCTAAAGGCACTCGCGGTGATCGTTTAGTCAGCGGTGAAACAGAAATAAAAATTCATGGGCAAATGATTCCTGTGCGCGCACAAATTGAACAGCTGCATAATTTATCTGCACATGCAGATTATGAAGAAATTTTAAATTGGCTGCATCATTTTCAAAAAGCACCGGCAAAAGTTTTTATCACACACGGCGAAAGCAATGCAGCAAATAGCTTAAAAGAACATATTGAACGCGAATTAAAATGGAACTGCATTATCCCGGAATATTTACAGTCGTTTGATCTGTAGACTGCCCGCTCGGCAAACCTAACCAATCCGAAGTATTTTTAACTTCTTTAGGCACAAAATTTTGCAGCCATGTTGCCAGACCCTGAAAATGCGGCAGTAAAGACGATTGTTTCACCACAGAATCTTTATCAAAAGAAGTCATATTCACCAGCATTAAAAAAATGCCGACAATTAAAACGCCGCGCGCAAAACCAAACACAATACCAAACAATCTATCGGTTGCATGCATCCCTGTTTTTTCAATTAATGCGCCGATTAAAGAATTTACTAACGCGCCTACAATTAAAATCAGCACAAAAATTACAACAAAAGCAATGGCAGTTGAAATAAACGATGAATGAATGGAAGATTGAAAATGTTTTCCGATGTCAGGCGAAAACTTAACAGCAATCAAAAAAGCAATAATCCAAATAACCAGCGAAACAGTTTCTTTAATAAATCCACGGAAAAAACTAATAACAACTGATAAAATAATAACGCTTAAAATACCATAATCAAGCCAATTAAAAAAAGGTGCAGCAGACTGCATAAATTATCCTTATTAAATTTTACTTTCGATATCTTAAGCCTCCGCCCGCACCAAGTAAAGAGGCTGATTCATCATCCGTTTCTTCAGCTGGTTTAATATCCACTTCCACACCGCCTGCACTCGTACCACTGCTCGTACTGCTAAAACTCGTTCTTCTTGTTTCTTGCCATTCTTGCAAAGCTTCTAGTTGTATTCGCCAATGATCAAAAAATTCCCGATTGCCTAATTTAATTTCCCAATCCATCTCAGGATTATCGGGTTCAACAGAATCAACTATTTCTGCAGACAAAGTTAAACATTGATCTAATCCGTCTAATGCAGTAGATGTTTCTTCGTTTTTAATAATTGTTTGATGATAATGTGTGATGGATTTTTCTAAATCATTCACGACTTTTTTTAAATGAAATCGTTTGAGATAAAGATCCTCTTCTTTGTCCGCTACTTCTTTTTTCATTTGGCTAGCTGCTAAAAAATAATGAAGCGCTGCGAGCAAATGATCAGGCGGTGTAAGATTTGCCGCGGTTTCAGCAGAAGCATGATAGCCGCGGTAAGTGTAGAAAATAGTTTGAATTTCACGGAGGGCGGTTTGATCTTCTGCTAATAATTTTAATATATTCTCTTCTATTGCTATCCCGTCACGAGCCTTAAAACCAGTGAAGCGAGGATCTGCAAAAGCAAAGCCCATGAGACGTCTTAAACTAGCACGTCTAGAATGCATAACGCTTATATGAATAGCAGCAGGTCCCCATGCAGATTGATCTAACACAAAAGGATCTAATCCTTTATCTAAAAGATAGGCTAAACAATGACTCTGCCCTGTCCATGCCCAGCTACAAACAGATAGCATGCCATTGCCTCTATAATCTGTTATGATATTAAGATCAATATCTGCGAAATGACTTAAGGTTTTTGGTAATTCTTCGATAATATCGCGTCTTAATATTCCAAATAATTTTTTTATCAACAAGTGGCGAGTAGGTGCAGACCTTGTTTCTGTTGTATTGTGAGAAGAATCTTGAAATAATTTAAATAAAAAACGCATAGAATTTCTCTTAAAATTTATTTCCGAAATCGAATTGTTAAGTCATCTTCTTCTAGCATTTCGCTAGGGAAATCTTCGGGAATCTCAAAAGTTCGTTTTAAGTTTTGCAAGCTATCGGCATCTATTTGGCAAGGGAAAACTTTTTCTTTAAATGCAGCACAAGCTTGGGAAAGCTGTTCCAAAGCCAGTTGGTATTTTTCAGATGTGCGATTAAAATTTTCTACGGCGGCAATCAGTTGATAAGAGCGTCTCTGATAGTTTAATTGTTGTTCTTCTTTAGCATCTTTCAATTCTTGTTCAATAGCTTCTTTTCGCTCAAGCGTGAGAGCTTGTGTTAAGTCGACTTCTTTCTGTCGTTGAAGTTCTTCTATCTCTTTATCTCTTTCCTCTATTAAACTATGTAATTTAGCTTCCACCCGCTGCACCAAACTTTTTTCTGCACCTTTGCTTTCTTCAACACCGCATCCTGCTTCACGAATTTCAGGCATTGCAACACCTAAGTCTCTCAATTCTTTCACGCACTCTTCCATTCCATTTTTTGTTTGTTCTAAGTTAAAAACTATTTTTAGAATGGGTATTTCCTCTACAACTTGAGTGTTAAATAAAATAAGAATTTGCACAAACTCTTGATAATCTTTTCTCGAACGCATCACTAACTCTCGATGCGATTGAACATTGGAATAACCCATGAGCGACATGAGGCTGATTACAAAAGCTGTTTCTATCCACGCGAATACATTGCTGTTTGTTTTTTCTTGCAATAACCGAGCAACAAAATAAAGCAAACCGATGAATCCAATCGCTAAAATTAAATACCGAAATATGTTTTGTTCTGATTCTAATCGAGCAGAATATTTTTTATCGAGTTTTTCAAATTGTTTTTTTAATATTGAATACGAAGTACTTTTTGCGAAAAAGATTTGCATTTCTGCTGCAAACAAAGGACGACTATTTTCAATCAGCACTTTTAAATCTTCTAAGCGTGTCTGTTGAATCTTTTGCGGTGTGCGTCCATACGTAATCGAAGTCGCCAGTGTTGAAAAAATACTGTTGAGTGAACTTACAAGAAGCGGTGAAAGATGTGCTGAAAATAAAGCATTTCCTGCAATCATCACATGTGATGCTGTACGCACCGCTTCTT
>Ga0208373_1002801_pt1 | contig 18404 bp, 10 predicted proteins | sample RifOxyC2_FD_184036 | JGI IMG/M metagenome (GOLD analysis project Ga0208373, IMG submission 184036) | Soil microbial communities from Rifle, Colorado - Rifle Oxygen_injection C2 (SPAdes) | ecosystem: Environmental > Terrestrial > Deep subsurface > Rock core/Sediment | place: Rifle, Colorado... | reverse complement strand
CTTCAGAAAAAGACAGCAAGCATGAAGTGCCCTGCAAGGAGGAAACAATAACACTGGCGCAAACGGCTTAGTATCTAAGCCGAATTTTTCTGACCGAAAGGAAGAAAACTGGTTTGCCGCCGGTGGTGTTATTGTTGACGACTGCTTTTTCTTTATCGAGCAAAACAAAAAATTGAGTTTATCACCTCTTTAACGAATAATGACTTACTCTCCCGAATTTTTACCAAGTTCTTCTGCATCAGCTATATATACCCATAAACATGGATTTTTATCATGAAAGAGAGGTATTATCTTGACACATCGATCTGGTTGGATCTTTATGAGAAAAGAGGAAAAAATAGCGAGCTTGCCCTGAAACTACTCCTTAAAATTATTATCAACGATTCTCTGGTCTGTTATTCTGACTTAACCATCAAGGAATTTAAGCATCTTGGATATTCCAAGGAGGAGGTTGCTGTCATCTTTCACCTCTTCCGATCGCACTTGAGGCATATCCATATCTATAAACACCAATTAGCCGAAGCAAAAAAAATTAGCTCACCAAAAAGATGTCCCCAAGAAGGATGCACTTCACGCAATCATTGCCCGGGACAACAACATCCAACTAGTTGCGACAGATGCACATTTTCAGAAATTATATGATGTCACTATCGCATTGCCGCCAGGAAAACTTATCTGATCTCTCTTTCTAACTCTGCAAACGCTCTTTCCCCGGCCTTTTGCATCTTATCCTCACTGGTCATTTTTTTTGACGATTGGTATATCCTTTTCAACTGAAGTAAAGCTTTCTCCTTTCTTATTTTATTTAGCTTCTCTCTTATCGCTTCCCTGATGAATTCGGTTTTTGTGCTGTAATCCGGCACCATTGCCTTATCGATTTCCCTTGCCAGGTTTTCCTCGACTTTGATAGTAATTGATTCCATGGTAAGACAAAGTAAGCTATTGTCTTATTTAAATGTTGTGGTTTTAAACTGCCTGAAACAGGGAATTCTCTGAAGAGTTGAAGAAAACGATCAATAAATACTATCATGGTGGTCATAATCAAGAAGTATCACCTCCTTTTTTCCTCGTTAATCTCATATCTCAAGACGAAAGATTTGCCGATATGCACCCGTCTTGCTCCATGCATATCACCTTTCAATGGCTTGAAGTGGTAGGGGTTCTGAATGATTTGTTCTACCTTCTTGTAAATGATATCCATCTGTTTTGGGTATCTCTTCGACAGCTTTGAGAATATCTTGTCGACTTGTGGGGTGATTTCAAGTGAATACATTATCTATACCGGTTTTTCAATTGTTGAAGAGAACCGACCTTGATTTTGGGCTGTACCCGAATCCTTTCAAGCTTTTCCAGATATTCCTGCTTTGCTTTTGGTTCCTCTTCGATAACCGATCGTATGAAGAAGTCTATCTGTTTGCTCATGCTCAGGCCATTGCTTTTGCAATGATCAGAGAATCTCTTATATGCTTCTTCTTCCACGTTGAATGTTTTCAACACCATGCGTGTTAAATAAGATTATTTAATATTATTTAAATGTTTTGCTCCCGATCGGCACTTTTCTCCTTGCCAGATATGATCTATAAGCTTATGGAGTCGTGGCGTGGACGAAAAAAGAAGAATTATTTGGGGGATTCTATGAAGATTATAGTTCCCCTATCGCTTCAAGAAGTTTCCTATGACCCTTTACTAGATCATTGAACTTTTTGAGTTCTTCCATGAGGATTTTATGCCTTTCTTTTGAACGGTCTGATTGTTCCATCTTTGATCCACTCCCGAATCTCTTCGTGCTGATAATATCCTTCCCTTATCCCCTGAAGAACTACTGCTTGATCTGGGACACCATTGACCTTAGTAGTCTTATTGTTTATTTTTAGGAATTCTTTCATTGCAAGGAAAGCTGTTCTCCTGTTGCCACTTGCAAATGCGTGAGCCTTGATAAGTCCTTCCAACACAACTGCAGCCTTATTAAACACATCACCCTCATCTTGTTCACAAGCATCAAGTACTTGATGTATTTTCATCGCGCTTAATACTTTAGCGCTATCTGCTTTCTTTGCCGGGATAAGGCTTAATGCGAGGCAGTTGAGTTCAATGACCCTTTCTACAGTGAGGTAATTCATAGTCTATGAGGTATCTTTATTGTTTAAAATGCTTTCGCTTAGTAATGGGAGAAGACCCTTATCTCCCATCCATCCCTTTTTCAAGAGAAAGAAATCATTGTCCCATCGTACGCGGTAAAAGAGATGCCTGCCTTGTCTTCTGTATCCTTGATAAGCCTGCCAATCTGATGGCCTTCTAAGCCATGTGATTGAAGAACCCTCTGTGCTTCTTCAGGGTCTCTTGTTGTAACAAATCCATCAACACCCATGGGCCACTTACCATACGCATTCCTGATTTCTGTGCCGCTCTGTTCCATCACAAATTTGTCCATCTCATTTGGAGGAGGAATGTCATGCAGAGCAGCATATAACCCTCTTTGGGCGATGGGATGGCCAAACTTTTTCTCCCATGCGCCGCCGGAATTATGATAGAGTGCTGTTGCCACCCTCTTATCCACAAGCTCACGGTATGCAGGGAAAAGCACAGTTGAAGGAGAGATTAAATATGCGAGGTATTCCTGGACAAAGGGATCAGGGTTCAAATGCCATGACTCACCCCATAACCGGGCTGGAACTTTTCTTCTGTCAGTAATCCCATTAGCGCGGGGATTTTCTGTGGATGTCACAGCAAGAATATAGTCCCCTTCTTCCGGGACTAAAGGATGAGCAATCCGGTCATCAGCAATTGTGCAGATAGCAGCACCGGAAAGATTATACGCTCTTACACCAGGCCTCCATCCGACAATGCGCTGGCCAACACGCTCTGTCTGCAAGATGCCAAGCACACCCATCTCCGCTGCCCGGCGCTGAAGGGTTGCTCTCATGTTAGGAATGGGAATTTGCTGGTATGCCTCGAGCAATGAAGCAACAAGGCGGGGAATTGCTCCCCTCTTAATGGAATCATCAAGAATCATAGCAAGAAGGTCATCAATGCCCAGAGCAAACTTTTCAGCGCGGGCATACACTTCAACTTTTGTGCCCACACCATCACCATTCCCCGTAACAAGCATGCCTTCATGATCAAAATACCCATAATGATGATTGAAGCGCTGAAGGCTGCCATTCCTTCCCGGTTTTGCAATGCTCACCCCAATCAGATTGACATTTGCAACGATGGCAGGATTGATCATTGCCCCTAAAATAGCATACTCCCCATTGATAACCGAAATATGGTTGGCCAACGCCTCATTACCAAGAACTTCGCGATATCGCAGAACATCAGATAAGTCATCTGTCCCATGAGTGTCCAGAACATTGATGATGGAAACAAGATTCGCACCGATAAGGGCTGCCTGTTCTTTGAGATTGCTCATCGCTGATTGGACATAATCAGGAAATGATTTTGTACTGGGATTGCCACCAACCGCGTGCACGACAACCTTATGGTCCCTTGGAAGACGAAGTCCTCGCACCATATAGCCTTCTGGGCCTTCATACGAGACAAAACGGGCACCATCACACGTCTGCTGGCACATCTCCTCCAATAATCGAGAGCCTTCATCGCCTTTCCTGATGACCTGCTCTGCATATTCGTCTCTTTTGGTCATGGCTTTACCTCAAATCCCGTATAAGGCATTCTTTTTCCATCAACAAAAACATACCGCCACTCTCCAAATAATTCCTTGTTGAGGCCGAGTGCAATCCTTCCATTAGCGATCATTCGCAAGGCCGTTGTCAATGCAGGCCAGTCGCTTGCCTCTTTTTGCCTGCTCTGGTGGCCATCAGCATATGCACGTTGTTCCTCAGAAATTGCTTCTGTTACAGGCCCATGCATGAAGCTTGATGAACATGTTTGACTAAATATTCTCAAACCTTCATCATCAACAAGAAGTTCTGGACCTTGAGTCAAAATTTCTCCATGATCCGCTTTTCCATCAACAATGATAACAGAAGATCTGGTAGATCTAGCGCCATCCATGAGTGCATCAAACACCGCATCGTCTCCTGTATATGCCCGATGGATGTTTTCCCCATTTGTTCTTCCTGTAAGCGGGAGATAAGAAGGATGGACATTCACAATCATATCCGGGAATCCACCGAGCAATGGATCCAAAATGAGCCTCATGTATCCTCCAAGAACAATTAAATCAATATGCCTCCCGGATCGCTCTTCAAACGACCGAAGCTCACTTAAAATGTCAGTATTAAATTGTACTGATCTTCTTCCATACTCCGCTTCGCGTTCGGGGTCGCCCCTGGCTTGTACCCAGCTTCCGCATGATCGATATCCATTGAGAACAATTTTTGGTGTATCAGCAAAAATGTTCAAGGATAATAACCCTGCAGAAGGCTTATCTGTAAGAAGGGCGGCAGGAGGAATCACTCGTGCGCATTCTCTCAGGTTAGTCCCTGCGCCCGACCCAAAGCCAACCCAGGTAACATCCTCAGGTTTCCCAGCATAAATTGGAAGATAGCTGTCCATTTTCTCACCTAAAATGACTCACAATATTTTTGAACACACGCAATCCAATATCGGTCAGATGCTCTTCTGTTAAATCTTTTGATTTCACGCCCCTCCTTCGAAGGTTGTCTTTCATCTGATACCAAGCAGGATGGCTGGATGCATGCACACTCACCTCTGGATGGGCCATGTTGCCAATGATATTCCCTGAAGGATCGACAAGGCCAGCGATCGCCTTAACAGAGCCATTCGGCGAATAGGGAAATTGTTCAGTTGGGCTACCATCTGGATCAACATAATACATCAGCACATGCCGTTCCAGGACAGTCTGCAACCACTGCTCGCCCAGGTCCTGGAGAATGGAACCTTCAGGGGTCCAAAACACCATCTTGCCCTCGCCATGACGGCACCATAATCCAACGTACTCGATCCCTTCAAACGCGTAGTGTTCCCGGGCAACCTTGTGCTGGACAAAATCGACACGGTAAATGCCACAATCGTTTGTCGTGAGGGTGCATTGCTGCTCATAGATCTGATCAATGCCCGGGAGAAGTCCAAGCTTTACTTCCAATTGGAAGCCGTTGCACTGGCCAAAGATCAGGTTGCCCGTATCTGCATACTCCAGCAGTAATTCCTTTAACGTCGCTGCATCAAACCTTGTCGTGGCAATCTCATTTGCAGCAGCAATGGCAGAACCGCCAACATCACCATGCATAAACCCGCCGGAAATGTTCAATATCTGACTATCAGATATATCCCTTCCAGCCAACAATTCGTTGAAGTGCAATAATTCTGCTTTTGCCCCTGCCATCTGGTATGCATGGACTGCCTCGTTATGGCAGCCTATACCATTTCCGTAGAGCACATATGCTTTTACCATTATTGTTCTACCAACGCATCCAAGTCAAACCTGAGCGGGATTTGGAATGCCTGCTTTACTTGCGGAAGACGCACGAGTTCTCCCCTGCCGTTTTCATGGATAAATGATAATGATGAATACGGACCGCCAGTCACTGTTCCAACCTGGCTATACACAACATTCTTGCTTTCCATGCGCATCTCGAATGCAGCCTGGTCTTCTGGGGTGATTGTGACAATAAACCTTCCAGGGGTCTCAGCATACAATATCTCATCAACAGAAGAACACCCTTCCTGCCTGATATCTGCAATATGCACTTCAGCTCCTAGCTCCCCTGCCATCGCAGACCTTGCCAGCGCTGCGCCAAAGCCGCCATTATGGATGTATGTGCACGATGCCACACTCTCATCATTAATCGCATTATAGATTGCCCTTGCTGTGCCTTCAAATGTCTTGAGGTCAACTGTTGGACATTCACCTCCATGAAGAGGCCTTTCGCGTTCAGCATAGCCCGCGGCTTGAGCAAACTGTGATGCTGCTAATTCCGGCCTTGTGACACCAACAACATAGATAAGGTCGCCTGCCTGCTTGAATGATGCATCAACCGTCTTATTGACATCATGAATCTTGACAGCACAAGATGACACATAGGAATCTGGATCATGGATCTCGATCTGGCGTTCTCCCGTCTTTGGATCCTGGACTAAGGTAACATGTTCGCGAAGATCGACAGGAAGCTGCTCAAGAGTGAAATCATCTGGAACATCATACACACACGAACATTTCATGCTATCCTTTCCTGAGGTGACAGGAAGATTTAATGTGTCGATAACTTCGTGGACTGCAATTCCTTCCCGCAGGAGTGAGGCAAGATTGAACTCACCACTTCTTCTTGTGAGTGTTGTGTTGCCATCAGAATTCGGCTGGCAATAATTGCCGCAAATAGCCCAGGCATCCCATCTGGGCGTTGTCATGTCGGGCAAGTCTCCTCCAACCGCAATCACTTTTCCTGCCATATCTATGATCGAGCGGATCGCTGCATGGTACGGGTCAACATCGGATAATTTTGGCGCGGATCCGATTGCGTATGCAATTGCACCATTATCCCTTCCAATCGTGTCAAGAGGTTTTTGGATGGTGCAGTCAGCCTGGACTTCCTGCCTTCTTCCAAGGAGCGGTCCCTGGACAGTCATCCCGCCAACCTGAGAATCTTTTTGCCGGAAGAACCATTCCTTTGAAGCGACGTCCGGCTGGGACATGACCATGCAGAGTGATTGTTCGATCGAGTATTCACCATACGACTCAAGAATTGTTTTCTTGATGCCGGTCCATGTTGCGTGCATGCGCTTTCTCGGATTCTTATCAAACAACCTCTGAATATCGAGCAAGCCGACCGTCTCATCCTCAAAGCGAAGATGGATATACCCAGAGCTGCTCATATTGCCAAGGACAGTGAAGGGAACATCATGCTTTCTTGCGAGCGCTTCTAAGTCATCGAGGTGATCAGGATTGAAAACGACTACCATCCTGTCTTGTGTCTCAGAACAATTGATCTGCCAGGGCTGGATACCATGGTACTTGACAGGATGCCGTGCAAGATCCATATCAAGGCCGCCAGTCTGGCGTGCTAATTCATGCGTTGCCGAGCCAATACCCATCGCACCACAATCAGTGATCGCTGTAAAATAGCCAAGGCGCGCAGCTTCTAAGATGAACTCCTTCATCTTTGCCTGGATATATGAATAATCAGCCTGAACATGGCCGAGGGAAATGAACTTATCAGCAATAAGAGAAGATTCTGTTGCGCCGTGAATACCATCAACACCGACGGCTTGGCCAACAACAGCGACAAGATCATCGATGGATGCAATTTTCTCGATCCAGGGCTTGCCATCTGGATCCTTGACAGGAGACCAGCCAACCGTTCCACAATGTACCAAGCATTTTGCGATATACTGAGGATCAATGATGACATCGCCACCAAGCGTTCCGATCTGGGACTCATTGCCGCCCTGGCGTACACCTTTCGTGATGTTCTTGAGAATGTAATACGGGTGCTTGACGCCTTTCGGAAGCCAGCCTTTATATTTTGGATCACCAGTGCAATACAAGAAGAAATTAGCGATTGCTTGGAACGTTCCTCTTCCCATCCCAAAAATATCCCTGTTGACACCATCAATACCAGTCTTTGCCCCCTCAACGGGTTCCTTATTTGATGGGGAATTGTGCGTCTCCCACTTCAATGCGAACATGAAATCTTCATCATAGAGAACCGCTGATGCGTTGTCTTCAAACATGGAGGCGATCCAGTTATTGCCCCGTTCCTCCAAGCGATCAAACACTCTCTGGGTCGGGCGCTGGATGAATGTCTTGAAAATGCCATCATCAAGGATGTACTTGCTATCATCTGTTCTCCTGAGCAGACCCCTCTCTGCAGCCCTGGCAAAGATTGGATCACCAACAAGATCATCAAGCGTGATGATCGCGTTGAACTCTTTATGGAAGCAGTGCTCTGAGCGAAGGCCAAACCATGTCTCGAGTTCAACATCAGTGATGCGATGATCCAGGCCATGCTGCTGCCTGACTGAAATGTACTGCTGATCAGCGAAAATGTCACGGAGCTGCTGGAGCTCTTCGAGGGTTGCAGCCAATCTTCGCGTCTTGTTCAGCTCGAGGAGCTCATCATCAGACATGGCTGATAAGTCAAACCGCTCGACCCTGCGCTGGGGCGGGAGTGTCACGATTGGTGCTTCGAGCGTGATGCCATTCACATATTGATCGAAAGAAAAACGATTGATCTGGCACAGGTCTGGATTTGCAAGGAATTCTGATACCTGAACGATTTGCTCTGGGTCCAATTCCCCAGAGATGAAATATTGCGGCGCGTAAAATCCCCTATCTTCCTCTTGCCGTGGGGTGCCAAGGAACCCGAGACCCTGGTCGAGCATGATATCCCCACTCGCATCGGAAGTTCCCGGCCGCAGCATTGTACTAATGACATAGTCTGCACCGGATACTTGGCCTGAAGGAAGATGAAGCATGAGCGGTTCATTGACTGTTGCCCGCTGGATGAATGGGTCAACAAATGGCAGGCCTTCTGCGAGCCTTTCTAACCCTTCCACCCCTGCTTGGTGATACAAGAGATACGTATCGACACGGGTGAGCCCTGTTATCTTTGTCCCAAGAAACCTATTGACCTCCTCGGCAGTAGCCCCCATCTGCACCGGCCCCACCTGGACCATAGTCAGCTGCCTACCAGAACGATTTGGAACTTCGTCAGAAAGAACAAATGTGATACCTTCGCTCATGGAATGCCCCCCATGCTCAAGAGATACTTTGATGAGTTTATAAAAACATTTCTATTCTGTTCTCATTAGCTGGTGGTATCGTCACAGGATGGTGACACTCAGGTACCGGAAACATTCCGGAAAGCTGTGTTCCCGGCCTTATCTATCGCAGTGATTGTGATGTCTACCGGCTGCTCCTTGATGAACCTCTTTTGAGTTTTCTGGTTGCAATTCGTGCATAAATTAATGGTCCTCATCCTCCTGCCATCAAAATATTCATAAGATATCTTTGCTCTTTCATCCGTCTGGACATCGATGAAAACATAATTTCCTTGTCTTGTCACATCAAGCAAAGTGAATACTGGCGGCAGGGAATCAACCTCCAACGATTTTGCCTTTGAAGCTCCAGTGTTTCCTGCAATATCCATCAATACAATGTTGTATACTATTGTCTGTCCTTCATATTGTGCCAGGGAATAAAAGAAAGAACAGGATTCTTTCTTGCCGGATCCGCACTGGGGAGCAAATGCCGGCTGGCCATTAATCATCAATGTTGCATTGAGAAGGTTCTCCTCCTGATATTCCACCACAAATGAACCATTTGCATACCCTCTCATCGGGCGAATATTCCTGATCCTTGGCTTCATGCTGTCAACAGTGAAATTGATTGCTGCTTCACAATCTTTTGTTCCTGTATCAAGATAGAAACGGAGCTGATGAGGGCCATCATTCATGGTGACAAACTTTTGGCGAGTGAATCCATACTCATCACATTTTGGACAAAGGGTCTTGTTTCTTGGTCTGTCATCGATATCATCAACAAAAGAAAGCTTCCCCTCCGTGGAGAAATTAAGGGAGAATAGGATTCTTCTGGAAGTGTAGATTTGCGGCGCAGGAGAAAATAATGCAATAGTGCATGGTGCAGTCTCATTATCCCCTGATTCATTCCCTGGAACAGTGTTGTTGGCATCCGGAGGGGTGGAATTAAGCAGCACTACTGGTATGCCTCCTTCAAATGCACCAATATCAACGATGATTTCTTCTGGTCTTGCGTTGCCTTGGAGATCGAAAGGAATGGAATGAGAGTTGGTGCCAGCGTTTATTGTTGCGCTTGTGTTTCTCTGCCTGAAATCTGCAGCTGACAAGTTTACGAAGACTTCCTCTGGAAAAATCAATGCAAGAGAATGCGCATCGAAACCGAACTGATTTTTCCAGTCATCAAACGAGAGCAATGCATGATCCTCATACGAGAACCACTTGCCGGAAGGCTTGAAGTATGCGTTGTAATCAACAAATGCCTGCTGTTGGGACTGGCTGTCAATCTCGATTACCGGCCGGGATCCTCCAATCATGATATTGTTTGCGATGATGTTATCCTTTGAGCCGCCCTTGATTGTCATCGGGAACGGATTGCCAACGACTTCTGGCTGGTAATAGATTGTGTTATGGACAATGGTATTACTGCCTGGGTTGATGCCATTGCCTGCGAATGTGGCGATGCCAACGGCCCGGTTGTTGTAGCAGAGATTGTTGTATATCTGGGATTCTCTCACACCATCAAGATTGATGCAGCAGCTGTTGTTGGAGATAATGTTGTTTGCAATGATAAAATTGGAGCTTGTCCCATCACCTCCCATTGATGCGTCAGCATTGTTATGAGAACCACAGCCGATGTTATCATGGAGGGTGCTGTTGATGAGGGAATTATTGTCACCAGAGTTGCTGAAATAGATGCCGTGCTGCTCGCCGGAATGATGAGCGTTGAGGCTTGTGACGGTTATGTTGTTCGCAAAATCAGTAAAAACCCCCCACACGCCATTATACCCTACCTCAACATTATTCAGCCTCACCTGGTCCACCCAGCTGAGGCGAATGCCTGCGCGCGGTGCATGCATAATCTTTAGGCCATCGATCACCCAATACATCCCATGATTCTCCTGCTGATATCTTGAGAGGTGGAGGATATCCCTTCCGGTCATGCCCGTGCCATCAAGGATCGCCAGACCGTTTCCTTTTATGGTGATTGGAGCTCCGGGGAGACCTTGTTTTGAAAAGACCATCTCCGAAGCGATATGATACGTTCCGGGAAGAAGCTGGATTATACCTCCCGGACTTGCCATGGAAACAGCTTTTGTCAGTGTCTTGAATGGGCTGTCTGTTGTGCCTGCATTATTATCATTCCCTACTGGAGAAACATACCATGTGGCGCTCGTCAGCGATAGTTGATTCGCAACAGGAATAGCTGCCACATTTGAATACCATACCTTACCATTGTTCAATGTCTGGATGAGGATGTGCCAATTGCCCAGAAGGTGGAAAAAATCATCATGTGAAAAGTTTCCAGCTGGGCCGCTGTATGCTGTTGACATAAAATCAAAGGAGCCAGGATTGCACTCTGCTACTGCCGGAGAGCAGGCAAGGATCCTTGTGCTTATAGAATCACAAGGATTGTTCCAAATGATTGTCACATTCTGATTGATGATTGCACTAGACGGCACTGAAATAAAAGAAGGGGTGCACACCGGCGGGACGATCCCTTGGCAAAGGGAGCTGTTGATGCCATGCTGCTGGAATGCAAAGCAAATCAATTGACGGTTAGGGGTGCCATCAGCCAGATTTGCATTATTGTCATCAGCTATGATCATGTTCTCCAAGTAGTCTGCAAATGAATAAGGGTGGGGGCTTATCTGGAGGGCGGTGATAACAAGAGTATCAGTTGTCTCCTTTCCTAGAGCCTGGCGAATATCCCAGAGCGCGCTGCTCAGGATCAAGCTATCATCATGGACCTCCCCAACAATGTCTTCAGGGTATCTCCTATCGATCGATATGTCTCTTGCGCCGCCGATAAATGTTCCTTCGCCCTGGACAGGATCATCATTCATTGAGCAGGCAAAATAATCAGCGAATGCTTCATCGATTGCTCCGGACTGGCCATCATATGGCGGATCATACACCTGGTGGAGGATGGCATGGCCATACTCATGGAGAATCACATCCGAATCAAGGGCGAGGTTGTTGCAGTCCTGGCTTGGGATGCCATCACCAAAAGCGAGCAGGTTATCCAAGCCAGAATAGAACGCATTGCAATAATTTGTCCCATACCCAACAACGGCAGGAATCTGGAAGTCAATCTTTGAAAACCCAAAAGATGATATAAATTCATGCCCCCTGTTGATCTGGTAATACACATTGGATTCTGTGCCTGCTGGAAAAGAAATGTTATTTTTCGCATTTCCATTCTCATCAGCAACGATTTCTTGCTTGATTTCCTCTTCCGGACCGTCTGCATCAACTACCTTCACAAACAGGCCCTCTAATGATGCCCTGATAACAGGCTGGCCTGGCAATGGACCAGGATCAGTCATGATATTTATCTGGGACGCATTATACGAGCCGTTGCTGGAAGTTATGTAGGGGGATTCTCCCAGCTTTTCATCAGTTGCGCCATCCTCATCAAAGAAATTGACATACAGGTTTGGCAGAGGAGCAAGAGTCAGCCCATCATAGATGTTCTCTTGATAGATTGGAGCTAAAACAACCCCTGAGACGCTCATGGTTGGCGCTGTATCCCTCAAGGTGTCTTTTCTTGCCAAAATCTCCCCCGTCTTTGCATCGATAAAAATGGTGAGTTCTTCTGGAGGCTCCTCGAGGAGGAACCCTAGCATGAACGAAAGAGCTACTCGATTCTCATCTCTATAAATCATCAGGGAAGGCGCTGAATGCTGAGCGATGCGCTCGTCACTTAGCGGTGTTAGCTGTGTTCTCGCGAGAGCCTCTGCCATTGCCGCATTGATTCTTGGCGTTGTATCGATCTCTTTTGGCAAGCTTGCCCTGGAACCAAGAAGGACTGCCTTGCCATCAATCATTGTTATTCCCACTTCCGAATCATAGATTGGAATGCCATTGTATGTCTGGATAAATGTCGCAGAGGAGATCCTTCCTTTTGACCATTCATCCACCCTGATGAGCGATGCCGGATCTATGCCTAGTTTATCCTTTTGCTCATTAATAATCTCTTCTGGAGCAATCCCTACCCTGGCAACAGCAGTCCTTGCCTGAATCTGACCCCCAACAAATCTTTGGGGCGTTGCCCGGTACACCTGGTTTTCCTGCAGCTTCTGGTCAGAACTCTGCTCAAGTGATCCGCCAGAAGGCATAATCAGGAGCAGGAGGATAATACATGAAAAGAATGTTGCGAGTGTTGCCAGGGAGGATTTGCTATACATAAAAGAAGTAAAAAAATAATGCTATAAAAGCATTATGGCCTTTGAGTCCTACTTGCTAAACAGCAAGACACCAAAGAGATAGATGATAATCCCGAGCATCACAATGAATGCAATGACTAATCCTATGATGTAAGATTCAGAGTCCCTAAACGTGACGGATGGCTGCCTTGTTCCTTGCGGTGTTGAGACAATCGTCTGGCCAGAACCAATAAATGACGTCGTTCCTGGAACCAGCTGCACTTCTGTTATCTCACTGCCTGAGCTTGCACTACCACTTGGCACTGTTGGCCTTGACGGGACAATTGGCTGGGCTGCCTGGCAATCCTGCACTTCGAGGGCAACGGACTTTGTCGCGCTCAGGCTATTTATATCATAATATGCATTGATCGTCAAAGGGTAGAGCCCTGAACCAGCATCGCCTGGAACAGAAAAAGCGAACGTATGCCGGTATTCTGCATCGCTATCAGTCCCCTCCTGGAGCCTGAGATTCTCAACCTTGCTCTTGATGCCAAGCTGGCTGTTGACGAGTTCGATTACCACATCATCTTCCCGGTCCCTGCCAAGATTATAGACCGTGACAGATGCGCTTCCTCTCCTGTCGCAGGCAACAACCTCATTATCTAGAGAAAAGGATTGGATGAGAAGTTCGTGGCGTTCCTTTTGCACCGTTAACTTCACATTCTGGGTTTCCCGATACCTATTGCCAAACTTGTCTCTCCCCTCAACTTCAATGACCACAACATAATCATCCTCATCAACCTGCAGGGGAATGGCGAAATCAAGGTTTGCCGTCTCGGTATCATCAGCCTGAATGTCCACCTCATTGGATATCTCATCAATATCATCACCATCATCAATGTCCCTGATAGTCACTGTCACTTCAACATCCTCTATATCAACATCTTCAGATCTTGAATAAAGGTTCTCGACTTCCACCTCAAACTGGACACTGCTCCCTGGCGCTGCTTCCTTATTAATAGTGTCTCCATCCTGCAGCCGTGACTCTTTCTTCCCATCAATCCGAACATCGATCTGGGAGATGACCATCTTTGTCTCCGGCTTGACCTCGAGCTGGTATTCCTGCCTGGATGTTGCAATGCCATCAGTTGCCTTGATGATGACATGCTGGAACCCCACTTGCGCAGCTGTCGGAGAATAAGAAATGACACCATTTACCATTGTCATGCCTCCCGGGCCCTGCTCGAGGGAGAGGGTAATTGCATCACCATCACCATCAATTGTGCCTGGGGCATACACATATGTCTGGTTGACCCGTGCTGTTGTCAGCGGGCTTGTGATAAAGACTGGCGCATGGTTTGTGACTGCGGGATCGTCTCCTGCCCTGTAGGATGAGAACCCTGGCACAGTAAAGACAACCGTCCCATCAGTTGTTGGAGGAACTGGAGAATACGAGCTCACATTGCACGAATTGCATCTTTGATTCACAAGAGAAGCATTTGTGGTAAAGCCATTGCTGAATAGTATAGCAGGCGCTGTCGTGTATGATTGTTTTCTCAATGTGACCCTTGCCGGGACACTTAGCCTTGGCAATTCGCCCGAGTTTACTGCAACAACTCTGCCAATCTTCACGTTGTTGACCAGGTCAATCATCCCGCTCATGTTGATTGGCCCCAGAAATTCGATCTTGCCAAATTCACTCAACTCCAGGACAACACCTGGCACATTATTGAGGTCTGGAACGGATGAAAAGTCTGTTGTTGCACCATCAAACCCTTCCGTTACCGGGAGGTTTGAGACAATGACTCTCCATGAATGCTGCGTTGATACCTGGCCATCACTGACTGTCACAGAGACATTGAATGTTCCAGCTGCTGCAGATGAGAATACCTGCGATGGGGATGAGCCAATGACTGCCGCATCCTTTTTCCAGGTATACGTCAGATTGTCATTATCCTCATCAGCTGCTGTAATTGAGAATGTCTTATTTGTGCCCGGAGCAAATGCCACGGTGAGTGTTGTTGGTGTTGAAGAAGAAATAACCGGTGCATCATTGATATTTTGGACTGTTATGACGGCCTGGGCAGTGTCGCTTGTCCCCTGAATATCCACCACAGTGATAGTTGTGTTATAGACACCTGGCGTATTTGCAAGGAAGGAAAAATTAGCTGTTGTCTGATTTAGTTTTGTTATGGTCGCAACAGGCGAATTCTCGCTGAATGTCAAGGAATCGCCAAATGCAATATCCTCATCAGATGCACTGATTAGCTGGGAATATCGCATTTTTTCATTCACTAGTGCGTTAATGGAGTGTTCAGAGAGAACAGGAACGTGGTTTGTGTCCTGAACATTTATCATAATTACTGCTGAACCCTCATTTGAATGGTTGTCAACGGCCCGAAGGAAAAGGGAATGTGTTCCTGACTCATTGAATCCGGGAGTATAAGAAAAGGTATTCCCTGCCTGATTGATTCCATTGTCCAGGCTCCATGAGACCGTGAAAGAATCACCATCAGGATCACTGATTACTGGCATGATTGTGAGTGTGCTGCCCTCCATCACAGGGACTGTGGACCCATTGCCAGTGGTATTGGAATTGTTCCACTCGATCCGATCAATAGCTGGAGGGAGGTTGCTCATCAATGTAAATCCCCTCAAAGGTGAGAAAGCGGAATAGTTATGGTTGTCGAATGCAGCGACATGCCAGTAATAGCTATGGTTGAGATCTAGGCCCAGGACTGTGATATTATTGTCTTCTGTCATATGGGAGAAGATGACTGGGCTGCCGGATGATTCATTCGAAATTTCCACTTTGTATGACAACTGATCATTATCTGCATCTGCCCCCCTTTGCCATTGCAAGCTTGCATTGCCTGTCGGGTTTGCAACCAATGCGCCATTTACTGGCGAGATGATCACTGGAACAGTTGGCACATCATTGACATTAGTGACTGTCACTCGAATCGTATCAGTTGCATTCAAGCCTGATGTGTCAGTTGCTGTCAGGGTGACATTGTCGGTACCAAAAAAATCTGCTGGAGGGGTCAAGGTCACAATACCTGTTTGCTGGTTGATTGCAACAGCCAGATGGGCCGTAGCACCGCTGAAAAACAGGTCTTTTCCATCTGGTGAGCTAAATATCTTTGTTGCGTTGAGCGTTGTGTCAACAGTCTCTTCAAGGAGGGAATAATCAGGGTACGTGAAAGCAACAATCGGTGCATTATCCTGGTTATTCACATTGACAGTGATCTCTGAGCTGTTCATGTTCCCTGCTGCATCAAAGGCTTTTGCTTGCAAGGCCAAGGATCCTTCAGGATACGCTGAGGTGTTCAGCTGAGAAGAAAATGACAATGAAGTATCGTTCTTTATGAGAGTGTTTCCTGCAAAAAACTCAATCCTTTCCAAGTGCTTGTCATCAACTGCCCCCGCATTAAAGGGAATCATGCCATTGACAAATGCGCCATTTGCCGGGTTGATAATAGAGACAGATGGGGCATTGCCATCGATGAGCACCTGCAAAGATTTTGTGAACTGGGTGGTTGTTGCATTCTTTGCAGTTATGCTCAGGGAGTATGCAGAGAGAGGATTTGTCCTTGCGTTATAGACATGGAAAACCTTTTTCTCGCCAGCATTCAGGGTGAGTGAAGCTGTTGTGTGCGCATTGTCCATAATGTAGGTGAAGAAATCACCTGCATAAGTAAATGTGAGCGTGACTGGGACATTCCCTGTATTGTTGAGGAATTCACTGTAGACTATGCCTGCGCTGTCCTTCTTCACATACACTGTTGAAGGGCTGCCTGCGGGGAAGGTGTCCCCAGTCTCGACAACTGAAAAATCTGCCGGGACAATCACTGATACTGGCAGGTTGTAGGTGCCAGCATTTGAGGTGATCCTGATATTCCCTGAATAATTGCCAGGAGCGGTGAATCTTGGAACACTCACGGTTACCGGGATGATGATATCTGACCCGGCAGCCAGATTTGCAAGCTGGGTTGTTGCAATATCCAATACTATGCCAACGCTTGGGCTTGGGATGTAGGTGATAGAAATGTCAGAAACAATGACATTCCCGGTGTTTTCCAGGGTAAAGAGGAATCCTGTATTGTTTGTCCCATGGGGTGAAATGATAGAGACTGGTGCTGGGGATGCTGCCACCTGCCTATTTGGTGCGATGGTGATCTGCCAGACTGCTGCCTGCTTTCCGATGGTGGTAAAATCCTGATGATTCCCTGCCACATCTGTCCATTCTCCAGAGAGAAAATATTCGAGCGTCTGCGGCGTTGTGCTCCCTGGAATGAGGACGGTGATGTTTGCCTGGCATGCCGCTTGAGGGTCCAATGATTGCGCGCACGCTGACGTTGTCTGATCATTCAGGTTCCTCACTACCACATCATTGATCGTTGTTTGACCATCATTCGTCAAGGTAACTGTCCTTGTGATGATCTGGTCTTGTGCTGTCATGTTGGAGATAGTGACTGGGATTGTGGTGATTGCAGCAGAGCTTTGACTGAGGGTCGTAAATGTTCCCGTCGAGCTGCTCTGACTCCCGGCCAGATCACTTACCGTCATCGTCACGGTGTATGCTGACTGGACTGATGGGGTAAACGTGCATGAATACTGCGAGCTGATATTTGTCACGGTGACATCTTCAGCGGGAGAGAGAATGCAGGTAACATTTTTGATCTTGAGATTATCTGTGGAAGTTGTAGAAACGGTTGTTGGAACACCGCTTGGAAGGAATCCATATTGGTTCTTGTTGATTGACAAATTTGCGATCTGGGGGCCTTGATTGTCAATCGTTACTGTCTTTGCTGCGCTCAGGACCCTTGACCCATTCTGTGCCAACGCCCTCACTTGGACATTTTCCTGGTTTACCGGGCTCTTTGAGGGATCAGTCGTGTCCCATGTCACCGAGAAAGATGTTCCTGAGATCTTTAAGACAGCTATATCCTGGAATGCTGTGCCGTTGAAAAATGAAAAAGTCATATTCTCTGCATTGCCTGCTGTTGAGGCATGCAAAAGGATTGTGCCCTTGATCCCAGCATTGTCTACAGGGCTGGTAAAATTCACTGCATCCAGGCCAAAGACCGCTGATGCCAGAATGAACAAAAATACGATTCCTATGAATTTTTTCATGGTTGATCCCCCAATGCTCTATTATAGTGCATATAGGTAGCTTCTCATTTAAAAAGTTTTCTATAGTTTTAGCATTCTATAGTAGTAACTAAATAGTTTTTCCCTATGCGAAGGGAAAAATAACGCTGGCGCAAACGGCTAAGCCTCTTAGCCGAGGTTTTGACACAAAACCGGTTTGCGGCCAGTGGTGTTATTTTTCTCCTCACATCTCTCATCACCACTCACCTGTGAGATGCCAACTCTCCTTATAAGCGAATCTTTTTAAAGAGGACATCTTTCCCACAAATCACCGGGCGAGTGGTTCAATCCGGTAGAACGTCCCCTTGGCTTGGGGAAGGCTCCGGGTTCAAATCCCGGCTCGTCCATATCTTTTATGAGGGATTTGAACACGCTCAGAAACCTTCGGTTTCTGGCGCCACTCACTATCGTTCGTGGAAT
>Ga0208373_1002800_pt1 | contig 18421 bp, 14 predicted proteins | sample RifOxyC2_FD_184036 | JGI IMG/M metagenome (GOLD analysis project Ga0208373, IMG submission 184036) | Soil microbial communities from Rifle, Colorado - Rifle Oxygen_injection C2 (SPAdes) | ecosystem: Environmental > Terrestrial > Deep subsurface > Rock core/Sediment | place: Rifle, Colorado... | reverse complement strand
ATTAATAATTAATCTTTCCAGGATTAAAGATGTAAATACTATCGCGCGTACAAACTCGATGCGTTATAAAGGAAGTAACAAAGATATAAGTACAATCGGAAGAGAATTGGGCGTAAGATACATTCTAACCGGTAGTGTAAGAAAATTTAAAGATGATCTTCGTATATCTGTTCAGATGATTGAAGTTAATAAAGCTATGCAGTTATGGGGAGAAACTTACAAAGGAAAATTGGCAGATATTTTTGATATACAGGAAACAGTTTCAAAAGAAATTGTTGAAGCTATGATGCTGAAACTAACTCCTGTAGAAAAAGTAGAGTTGACAAAAAGACCAACATTAAATGCAGAAGCCTTCGATTGTTATTTGCGTGGAAGAAATTTTCTTTTAAACAGAACCAAAAATAATTTAGACTTTGCTATTCTTCTTTTTGAAAAAGCAGTTGAATTAGATCCCCGGTTTGCAGCAGCTTATGCCGGCTTGGGTGATGATTTACCGCGATTTTGACCGCCGCGAAAGTTTACTTGATAAAGCTCTTGAAGTGAGTTTAAAAGCATTGATGTATGATTCCTCATTATCCGAAGCTTATGCTACAATCGGACTCGCTTATTATGGTAAAGGTTCAATTGAAGAGGGGACGAAAACAGTTCGCAAAGCTATTGAGCTTGACCCGAATAACTACAATGCACTATGGATACTTTCAAGGATACAGCATACAGTTGGAAATGAGCAGGAAGCAATTGAGTCCCTTGAGAGAGCCGTTGAACTTAATCCTGAGTTTTATGAAGCCTTAGATGACCTGAGAATGTATTATGAGGGTTCAGGGAATAAAGAAAAACTTAATTGGGTTATCAATAGGCTGTTGGAAATTTATCCGAAGCATCTTTTAAAACATCCTGAGGACGCTTACAGGCATATGGCTTATGCAATTTCACTTGCTATTTCAGGAAGAATTGATGAAGCAAAAACCGAAGGTGAAAAAGCCTTAGATTTATCTCCTGACGATCCGATTATGATGTATTATGGCGCCTGTTTATATACACGGTTTAAAGAAAATAAATATGCAGTTGAGTTATTGGGCAGAGCAATCAAAAACGGATATCAAAATTATGAATGGATTAAGCGGGATCCTGATTTTGACACTATCCGGAATGAACCGTCTTATATGGAATTAATGAAGGATAAAAATTAGTTTTAAGGGTAAACTTAAAGGAGAGCAATAAAATGGATATTAAAATAGAAGAAAAAGATAATTTTATAGTAGTACACCTCCGTGGAAAACTTTTTGGAGGACCTTTCGCTGAAGAGTTAAGCAAAACTTTGCATAAATTACTTGATGAAGGTAAAAAAAATATTGTATTAGATCTTGATGGAGTAACCGTTCTTAATAGCTCCGGTTTTGGAATTCTGGTTGCATGTTATACAACCGTGAAGAAGGGCGGCGGAAATTTAAAGTTTGCAAAAATTTCCAGTAAGATTGAAGGATTGCTCTCAATGACAAAGTTAAACCAGATTTTTGAGCAGTATCCTACGGTTGAAGAAGCGCTGTTGAGCTTCAAATAAAATTTTCTATTAAAAAGAGGCATTATGATAGGAAAAACAATATCACATTATCATATTCTTGAAGAATTGGGACGGGGTGGAATGGGGGTTGTTTATAAAGCGCAGGACACAAAACTCGACCGCCTCGTCGCAATAAAGTTTCTTACTACCCATTCTTTAAATGATGAAGAAAATAATGCGAGATTTTTACAGGAGGCAAAAGCGGCTGCTTCATTAAACCATCCGAATATTTTATCCATTTATGAAATCGATAAAGATGATAAAAACCAGTTTATTGTTATGGAATTTATCGAAGGAGATGTATTGAGATCTTTGCTGAAATCAGTACAGAACATTTCACTTGACCGGGCTATAGACTTCGTAACGCAAACCGCTAAGGGTCTGAAAGTAGCACACGATAAAAATATTATACACCGTGATATTAAAAGTGAAAACCTGATGGTAACAAAAGACGGGCAGGTTAAGATAATGGATTTTGGAATTGCTAAGCTAAAAGGAAGCAGTGGTCTCACTAAAACCGGTATGTCTGTCGGTACAATTTCTTATATGTCCCCTGAGCAGGTTCAGGGAGTTGGTGTTGATCAACGGTCTGATATATGGTCTCTTGGTGTAGTATTTTATGAATTACTTACAGGCGAACTTCCATTTAAAACTGAGCACGATGCAGCTTTGATTTATATGATTTCTAATGAAGATATTACCCCACCCAGTTCACTCGATAGAAAAATTCCTAACCAGATAGATACAATAGTAAAAAAGATGCTGGACAAAGATTGGGCTTTAAGATATCAGAATTTAAATGATTTTATAAAAGATATAGAAGCAGTTAAGAAAGAATTAGAAAAGTCTTTACAAAAGGATAAAAAGAAAGCAATTGCTGTTTTGCCATTCGATAATATTAGCCCTGATAAAGAAAGTGATTATTTTAGCGATGGCTTAACAGATGAAATAATTGCCAACCTTGCACGGCTAAAAGATATGAGAGTAATTTCACGGACCACATCGATTCAATACAAAAAAACAAATAAGGATATTAAAACCATCGGCAGGGAACTCGGCACAAGATATATAATGGAAGGCAGTGTGAGAAAGTTTCAGGATAATTTAAGAATTACTGCTCAATTAATTGATGTTGAGACTGATGAGCAACTGTGGGTCGGAACATATAAAGGAACACTCGCAGATGTTTTTGATATCCAGGAACAGGTATCGAAACAGATTGTTGATGCACTTATGCTTAAGCTTTCTCCAACAGAAAAAGTTGTGCTTACCAAACGTCCAACTCTTAATCATGAAGCTTTTGATTGTTACCTGAGAGCAAGAGATTTCTTATATCACTTTAATAGAAACAGCTTGTCCTTCTCAATTCAGCTTTTTCAAAAAGCTATAGAGCTTGATCCAAGATATGCAGATGCCTACGCAGGTTTGGCACATTCTTATGCTGCAACCTACCAGTTTATTGAAAGAAATGTATCTCTGCTTGACAAGGCAATTGAATTAAGCCTTAAAGCGCTTATGTATGACAATTCTCTTCCCGAAGCTTATGATTCATTAAGCCTGGCTTATTATAATAAAGGATTATTTGATGAAGGAATAACAGCCAGCAGAAAAGCCATTGAACTCGATGAGAATAATTTTTTAGGTTACTGGATGCTTGGAAGAATCTTTGTAGCACTTGATAGAAGTAAAGATGCTATTGATGTTTTTAATAAAGTTACGGAATTAAATCCAGATTTTTATTCTGTATATGGAGACCTTCAAATTGCATACTCGCAATTGGGAGATAAAGAAAAATATAAAGAAACCCTTCATAATGGATTAAAAGCATATCAGAGATATTTGTCTCAGCATCCTGATGATGCAAGGGCACATATGTATCTTGCTACAGATTTAGTTCAGGTGGGAAGAATAGAAGAAGCAAAAATTGAAGCAAAGAAAGCGCTGGAATTAAGTCCCGGCGATCCATTAATGTTATATAATGCAGGCTGCTTTTATTCACAGTTAGGTGAGAAGAAGCTTGCTATTGATTCAATAAGAAATTCAATTGCTGCCGGTTATGCTGAATTCGAATGGCTCAAAAGAGATTCTGATCTTGCAAACATCAGGAACGAACCTGAATTTATAGAATTAATAAAAGGAAGGTGAGAAGATTGATATGTTCAAAACTAAAGAGATCCAATTTACAATTTGGATGCACTGTGCTATTAGAAGCTTAAAAAAGAATTGGAGATTTATTTTATGATAGATAAAACGATTTCACATTATAAAATTCTTGATAAACTCGGCGAAGGCGGGATGGGTATTGTTTATAAAGCCAATGATACAAAACTTGGTAGAACAGTAGCTATAAAATTTCTTCCTTCTCATCTTTCATCTTCAGAAGAGAGCAAACAAAGATTCATAAGAGAAGCAAAATCTGCAGCAGCTCTTAATCATCCCAATATACTTGCTATATATGAAATAGATGAAGAGAACGGATCGTCATTCATTGCAATGGAATATGTAGAAGGGCTAACACTGAAGGATCATATTTCTTCTCTTACATTCGGAACAGGTGTTCCTGTTCTTCAGGCAATAGATTGGATTGAACAGATAGCTATGGGTTTAAAAAGTGCTCACGACCAGAACATTATTCATCGTGACATAAAAACTGAAAATGTTATGATAAATAAAGATGGACGTTTGAAGATAATGGATTTTGGTCTTGCTAAACTTAAGAGTGATGCCGGAATTACAAAAACTAAAACTTCTGTTGGAACACTTTCATATATGTCGCCGGAACAGGCACAGGCAATCCCCGCCGATCACAGGTGTGATATATGGTCTCTCGGTGTTTTGTTTTATGAATTATTAACCGGTGAACTTCCTTTCAAAGCAGAGCATGAAGCCGGATTGTTTTATCTTATTATAAATGAAGAACCCCCGCTTCCGACCTTATTAAATAAAAAAATTCCTCATCAGATTGATTCTATTGTAAAAAAGATGATGGAAAAGGACCGCGATAAAAGATTTCAGAATATTAATGATCTGTTAAAAGCTATAGATGATGTTAAAAAAGAAATTCAGACTGCAAGTTTAGCTCCCAAAACAAAAGCAATAGTAGTTTTACCTTTTGATAATATAAGTCCAGACCCGGAAAGTGATTATTTTGCCGACGGATTAACTGAAGAACTCATTGCGAACCTTTCTAGATTAAAAGATATTCGCGTTGTTCCGAGAACAACATCTATGAGATACAAAGGAACGAATAAAGATATAAAAACAATCGGCAGAGAATTAGGGACAAGATATATTCTTGCAGGAAGTGTAAGAAAGTTCCAGGAAAATCTTCGTATAACTGTAGAGCTTATTGATGTTGAAAGCGATGCTCAGCTTTGGGCTGAAACATATAAAGGCAAGCTTGCAGATATATTTGATATACAGGAAAATGTTTCAAAGCAAATAGTAGATATGTTAATGGTTAAGCTTACACCTACTGAAAAAGTTGTCCTGTCCAAGCGCTCTACAGTTAATGTTGAGGCATTTGATTGTTATTTACGTGCAAGAGATTCTCTTTATCAGCGCTCAAAGAAAAGTATGCTGCTCGCCGTGCAGCTTTTTCAGAAAGCGATCGATCTGGATCCCCGTTATGCTGAAGCTTATGCAGGGCTTGGAGAATCGTATTCGTCCCTTTATCTTGATGCGGAACGAAATACAGCCTGGCTAGATAAAGCAATTGAATCGAGTCTTAAAGCATTAATGTATGATCCTACTTTATCTGAAGCCTATGCAGCATTAGGTCTTTCTTACTTTAATAAGCAATTATATGATGATGCTGTCACGGCAAGCCAGAAAGCTATAGAACTTGATCCAAATAACTTTCTCGGTTATTGGATACTTGGCAGAATTTATCATAATAGGGATCGAGACAAAGAGGCTGTCGAACAATTTCAAAAAGTCGTTCTCCTCAATCCGGATTTTTATTCTGTCTATGGTGATTTGGAAATAGCGTATGCAAGGCTCGGAGAAAAAGAGAAGTACAATGAAATTCTTGAGACCGCCCTTAAAGTTTATGAAAGATATTTGATTCAGCATCCTGATGACGCTCGCGGGCATATGTATTTTGCAACAGACCTTGCACAGGTTGGAAGGTTTGATGAGGCAAAAGTTCAGGCATCCAAAGCACTTGAGCTAAGCCCAGATGATCCCTTAATGCTTTACAACGCTACATGCTTTTACTCTCAAATGGGCGAAAAGAAGCTTGCTATTGAATCACTTAAGAATGCCTTTGCTGTCGGTTATGCAAACTACGATTGGCTTAAGAGAGATACTGATCTGGATACTTTAAGAAATGAGCCGGAGTTTATTGAAATAATGAAGGGTAAATAAATATCTAATCTGAACTCATTTAAAGACTTAACAAAGAATTATCAAATCATATAAACTTTTTAAAGAGATAGTGAAATAGGAATTTTATATTAGCGAATTCTTATTTATATTTAGTCTAAATAGTAATAAATTTTGAACAGATAATGGTAGAAGTTGTAATAGCTGATCCTTCTTTTCTTACCCGCGAAGGTTTTAAGAAAACTATGGAAGGTGAAAATTCATATAAAATTGTTGGTGAGATAAAAAACAACAAAGAAATATGGTTTAAGCTTAGTTCATTAAATCCGGACATACTTGTAATAGATTATGATGATAAAAATTTTCTTGATATCAATGAAATAACTAAAATAAAAGAGTATGTGCCATCAACTAAGATTTTGGTCATTTCCAACCATGATGAAAAGCAGAATATCTTAAATGTGATAAGACAAGGAGCCTTCGGCTATCTTACTAAAGAGTGTGAAGCCGATGAGATTATCAAAGCACTCAATGCTGTATCGAAAGGAGAGAAATTTTTCTGCAGTAAAATACTCGATGTAATTCTCGAGAGGCATTATGAGCCATACAATAAAAATGGTTCGACAATTCTATTAAGCGGCAGGGAAGTTGAAATTATTAAACTAATTGCCGAAGGAAATTCAAACCAAAATATTGCCGATAAACTGTTTCTTAGTATTCACACAATATATACTCATCGTAAAAACATTATGAAAAAATTAAAACTTAAGTCGCCGGTCGAGCTTGTTTTATACGCATTGAATTCGGGAATAGTTGAGAACTGATTAGCGGATCGTAATTCTTCAATACTCGTTTTACATCGCTTCAATATTTATCCTGTCATATTTCTATTACAAAAGATATCCCAAAAGTACTATGCTAAATAGTAATTTTAGGTATTGGGGGTCCTGCTCGTCGGGATTAAGTTTAAAGAGCTATTTAAAAGCAAATGTAACTAAAGGGGAATAAGGGGACGGATAAATTAAAATGAATCCCTCCTGAATTCTCCAGTTATTTTTCAAAAGCGTATTTGTTCATCTTAGGGGCTATATGAAAAACGTAATAAAATATATAATTATAATAAACCTGATCGTCCTTCCTTATTTTTCAGCTCAAACAGATACTTCCGAAGATAAATCCAACAATAAAAGTGTAACATTTCTTGACGAATTTAATTCCTTAAGAAATTTTTCAGGGATAGGTGCCGAATTAAATTATAAAGGAGAAGTCTTTTCTAATATTTCCGGGGGAATGGAAACTAAAAGTGTTTATCTCGATAACATAGATTTAGTATTTGATTTTAATCTTGAAGAAATAGTAGGCTGGAAAGGAGCAAAATTAAACTCGCATATTTTAGGAAACCATGGCGACGATCCTTCCGAGTATTCAGGTGCCGCACAGGGTATAAGTAATATTGCCGCTTACGAAACATGGAAGCTTTATCAATTCTGGCTTGAGCAGAATTTGTTTGATGAAAAACTTTCTCTTCTTTTAGGCTTGTATGATTTAAATTCAGAATTCGATACAAGGGAGACATCATCTTTTTTTATTAATCCGTCTCACGGTATTGGCGCTGAATATGCATTAACAGGACATAATGGTCCTTCAATATTTCCTTATACATCTTTGGCTCTAAGAGTTAAATATAATCTAACGCCTTCCTTCAATATAAAAGCTGCGGTGTTCGATGGGGTGCCTGGAGATCTGACTAAACCTAACGGAACTCATGTGGTTTTAAATAAAGAAGATGGATTGATCCTGACAACCGAGATTAGTTACCAAAGTGAAACGGAGAAATTTAATACAGATTATTTCAAATATTCTTTTGGCGGCTGGTATTATACAAGTGAGTTTGAAGAATTCAATCCTGATTTAGATAGAAATCCTCTTTTGCAAAAAGGCAATTATGGAATTTATGCTTCAGCAGAAAAATTTCTTTTTGGTGAACCGGATAATTCTTCGCAGGGCTTAGCTCTATTTTTAAGAATAGGTTTTGCAGACAAGAATGTTAACCGGATTGATGCTTATTATGGAACCGGTTTAACTTATACCGGGCTCGTTCCTGGTAGGGATGAAGATGTACTTGGTTTGGCAATTGCAACAACTCATAATAATCAGAGATATATAAATTTGATGGCAAAGGAAGATTTCAAGATCGAAGATTATGAGTATATAATTGAGCTGACTTACATACTAAATGTTGCCGGTTGGTTAAAAGTTCAACCTGATTTGCAATATATTTTTAATCCCACATATTGCAATTGCCATAAATATTCTTTCATGTATGGAACAAGGCTCGAGCTGGCACTTTAATTTTATTCTTATAATATTAAAAAATCTCATTAATGAATCCAACGATTAGTTTGATTCCCGCTATCGTTAAAAAAAGTACTTTCCATTTATCCGGGAATGATGATTTTTATAAAAAAACCCGCATCGTTTTTTTTGATGCGGGTTTATAGTGAGAGAGAAAGAGCAGGCATATTACATATAATCAATTTACTTTTTAATATTGATTCATACTCTGAGTCTTTGACACACCAACGTTAACGTTAACATAATTGGTGCCTGCGCTTTCTGTTCCCTCGTTATCTACGGCAACGACATAATAAACATACAATTGACCGCCTTCAGCAACATCTTCTATCTTATCTTGATAGGTTGTTTCTATTACAGTGCCAAGCTTTGCAAATTTTAATTTTGTGGGATCGATGGTTGGATTCTCGCTTGAACCTGGATCCACACTTGGTGCCATTGCCCTATAGATATTATAGGTCACTTCCGATTCAGATTCCGGTGCTTTCCACATCAGGTGAATTACATTTCCCTTTGCGCTTGCTTCTAAATCTGATGGTGGTGCTGATTGCGAATATGCAACTCCGCTAAAAACGAGCGTGGCTGCCAAAACCGATAACGCCATCTTTACGATTCTGTTGTACAACATAATATTACCTCCTAATAAATTAATTGTTAAGTATTTTGATTTGGTTATATATTATAGAATCAAAAGGCAGACCGCACTTGTTTTTAGCAAAAAAAGTTTGATTTAGGTTTGTTCTACAAGTTTTTGTGAGATTTTAGATATGCCGGAATTCAATTAATAATGCCGGAATAAATGATTACGGCAACTAAGGGAAGGATTTTTTGAAAGAAGCGTTATGACTACGGTCAGTTTAACTGCTGTTTATCCTTTTTTAGCTTAGCGGTTTCCATTGGTTTTGTTATAGTAATGATTGATTATTTCTTCTAAATGATTGTGATAACGGTTAGGCAGCTTTTTGTATTTGATATTGAGTTTTTCTTTTAATTGCTCTAACGGTGTTTCTTTATCAATATTCCTGTGAAGATTATTTAAATATTCTTCCATTTTGCTTTTAACTTTTGCCTGTATTTCTTCATCTCCGGTTCCGGCAATACTTACAGCAGCGCCTTCAATATCAAACTGATGTTCACAAAATTCACGGAAACAAACTCCGCGGAAGTATTCTACGACTGTTCCTCTATGAAGTCCGCCGAGCTCACTTGCCGTATCAGAAATTGAGTTATGCGAAAACTCTTTTTGCCTCAGTTTATCAATTACCTGCTCTTCAATATCGAATTTGTTTTTAAGCGTTCCTATGATTTCTGCAGGAAGCTCTTTTATCTGGATAAGATTTCTCTTTTCAACTTTTGCAAGAATAGCTACTCTTTTAATTACGTTTTCCAATTGCCTGATGTTGCCTGGCCAATTGTATAAGGCAAATGCTTCCATTACCGAATTTGATACGTTGAGATATCCCGCATCTTCCTTTTCAAAAAAATGTTTTATTAAAATCGGAATGTCGGTCTTTCTGGTGCGTAGGGAGGGTATGGAAATTTTAATTACGTTCAGGCGGTAGTATAAATCCTTCCTGAATTTATTTTCTCCTACTAAATTTTCAATATCTTTATTTGATGCCGCTATAAAACGTACGTTAACTCTTATAGTTTCATTGCCTCCGACCCTGTTAAATTCTCCCGACTGCAGAACACGCAAAAGTTTTGTCTGGAACAGCTCACTTGTCTCTGTTATTTCATCCAGGAAAATTGTTCCTTTATCAGCCGTTTCAAAATAGCCTTTATGCCTTTTGTGTGCGCCGGTGTACGAGCCTTCCTCGTGTCCGAACAATTCGCTTTCCAAAAGAGTTTCCGGTATTGCGCCGCAGTTTATCGTAATAAAATTATTATTCTTTCTCTCGCTCAAATTATGAATTGCTTTAGCAATTAGTTCTTTGCCTGTTCCGCTTTCGCCAAGAATTAGTACTGTAGCATCGGTAGGCGCTATTTTTTTTGTAAAATTAATAACATATTCCATTTTACCGTTCTTCTTATAGATCATTCCCTGGAACTCACTTTTTTTATCTGTTTTGTTTTCATTATAAGCAGAAAGGTCCTCAAACTTTGTGGTTAAGTTCGATAGCTCGGCGTGATAACCGGTTAAGGATGTGGATTGACTATCGTTAATCGAACCGTTTTTATATTTGGATAAAGTTTCTTCAAGCCGCATAATCTTTTCCCTGCTTTTGCCAAGGATAGATTCGATGCTGTGCTTTTCTCTTTCAATTATTTTTGAATGCATTAATATCGAGTTAAACCGGTAAACGCTTGAATAGATTATTGCCAGTACAATTATTATAGCGGGCTCAACAGGAAAAATAATATTCAGATTGAAAAAGATAAAAGCAATAGCAAAGTAAGCGGGAACAAATATTCCTGAAATTAATGCAGATTTACGCAGACCGAGACGTTTGCTTGTAATAAACCAGAAAATAAGGCTTGCCGCTGCAAGTGAAATTAAAATGGTTACCCACGAGGGAGTTTTATAAAGAAACCTCTGCCGTAAAATTGTATCAATAATATTTGCGTGAATCCCGATAAAAGGAAATTTATTATCGAAAGGAGTTGAAGCAAACTGGCTTATTCTGTTTCCTGTCAGACCAATGAGCACAATCTTATCTTTAAACCTGTTTAATTCGGGGACCGGCTTACCATAATCAGAATAATACATATTCAGAAAATCCGATATTGATACCATATTAAGACTGCCGGCATCGCCGCAGTAATTTATTAACATCTGGCTGTCATCAGTCGGAATTGTGATTGTACTGTCCCCGTTTTTAATTATGAAGTTTTTATTTTCAACCATTAAAGAATCTTTCGGAAGCCCGAAGTTAATCCTGAGAAGTTCTATTGTTAAAGCAGGTATTAGCTCACCGCTTTTAAGGAAGCTGTAACTTGAATCTGTGTTGGTAAGCACTAAAGGAACTTTGCGAATAGAAATATCCTCCTCAAAATTAAGATGACCGAAGCCTGCTGCGTTTCTTAAAAGCCACGGGAAGGGAAGTTCCAGGTTTTCACCTAAAAGCAGTTTTGAGGTATCATTATTTATAATCGAACTTATTTCAAGACTTAAAAGTGAAGCTTTCTTTATCGAATCGGGATTATTTAAATGATTTATCTTATCAAAAAATCCTCCCACGCAAACCCTGCCGGAATTTTTTATTGCCGTAACAAGCCACGAAGCCTGGGTAGGATAATCCGGGCTGTTCTCATCAAACACAATATCTATTCCTATCGCTTTAACACCTAAACTGGACAGTGCATCAATAATTCTTGCATAGTAAATCCATTTCAGCGGGACCCTTCCCAGTGAGTCCATTATTGCATTGTCGATGTAAAGGGTAACTATTGAAGAGTCTGTTTCAACCTGCCCGCGCAGCTCGAATTGAAGATCGGAAAAACCTTTGTCCAGGTTTGTAATCGGTTTACTTAAAATAAAATGTAATACGGCAACAGCAATTAACAGGAGGGTATATACTTCTCTTCTCTGAAACATGTAATATGCCGTGCTAATTATTTTTGTAGATAACTATTAAACGACTATTGTATCAATTCAGATAGGTTATTGCTCCTTGATTAGTGTATGTTCAGACGACAAAACCATTATAGTAAAATATTTTCATTTATGTAAGACCTAATTTGATTCTTTTTTCGTTGAATTTTGAGAGAAGAGTCGGAACCCATTACAGACTCTTTTTATTATAATAATTCCACTCTTTCGGAGTGGCTTCTTTTAACACCGTAACTTAAGGAGATTTAAGGAAAGTAGAAATAAGGAGGGAGGTTAATTATTTGTTATACTGCTCTCTAAGCAGGGACTCACTACTGAAGTTCCTGGCGATTAAAAATAATTTCCGATTATTAAGTTGTTGCAAAAAAGTTATGCTTGATCATCTTATCCCAAATATCTGCAGCTTCCATTTTGTAACCCTTATTTACCAGGTACGTAAACAAATCATAAATTCTTTTTTGCATGTAGTTGTTTGTGTGTTTCATAATCATTTCACGCAGATTTACAGACAAAATATTGTATTCAGTAAAGGTATTGCCGTTCATTTTCGTCATATCTTTCATTTTATCTTGCCTCTTTAATAATGTTGTTTCAAAGCTAATGCTTTACTGTAATGCGTTGTATAGTTTTAAATGTGAATTAAATGTAGAAAATATTCGACCGGGTGTGGTAATAAGTATCCTTTTCCTGCTTTTTCTCCCTTTATTGCTTTAACCTATCCGGCAGGAACTCATCGCGAAGTCCCTGCCGATTTGAAATAATTTCCTATCAAAGAATATTCATTTCTTTATTCATTCCGATTCTCAGGTTATACGGGGCAGTCTGCTGTATCCCGTTAACGTTTTGATATACCGGCAGTTGAAAATAACCGTAAAGTGAAATATTATCGCTCAAGTAAAATTTTAAACCGGGACTAATAAAGATCCATTTGCCTCCTGTATTTTCCTCCGGTTCACCAGTAATCCCAACATCTGAGTGTTCCTGGAACCTTGCATTAACCTGCAGCAGTAAAGATATTTTCTCTACAAACCTGTACGCCGTACTGAGATGAATCTGAAATTCATTACCGAATTTATAATCATCGGTTCCTTTCCCGTTTAATTTATAGTTTACAATTAAGGCTAAAGGTAATGATGAAAATTTGTTCCCCGACATTGTTGGTAAAGAAAGTAAATTGTTTGTAAACGCCGCTCCAACAATTAAGTCGGTTGAGCCCGAGCCGGGCTGGATAGTTACCTCAGCTTCTTCGCCCTCATTGTTTTTAATATCTGTTATCCCGGTCGGGAGTTTTACACCGGCGTTTAAGTTCAGATTCAGAGAATTATCATCGCCGTTAATAAATGAAAAGCTGCCGGCAATAACAGCATCCCCGATACCTGTATAATTCCAGTATTCCCAGAGCTGTTCTCCATGATGATTGTGTATATGAGAATGTTCCCTGTGAATAAAAGGAAGCGCAAAATCAAATCTCAGAAAATCAAAAACAGCATAACCTAATGTTAAGGCTGTTACCTGGTTTAACGTGGAGACTTCATCGTGGTGCTCGGGAATTGCACCGACAAAAGATTTATTTGATCCCACATAAACCTGGTTCTGGTAAATATATTCATAAGAAAAGCCGAGGCTAAAATATCCCTTTGAAAGGGAATTAGATATATAGAGTGGGCATGATGACGAGCCGCAGCTTCCGAAAGTTTTTTCTAGTGTTATAAGAAGAATAAACAATAAAAATTTAGTTTTCATTTTAAGTCCTTTGTATCTTTATTCAAAAATAAGCGTGATCGACCGGATAACTAAAAAAGGGAATACTAAGATTTTATTTAATCACCGGTTATCAAAGAATAACACGAATCGATATACAGTTTCGGTATTAACCTATTGAAAAGAATTTGGAGGCTTTATTAACCCGGATTGCTCTACATAATAAGCAAGCCTGGAAGCGAAGACGGAGTATTCCAGTTTTGAAATAAATGATCGATTATCAGGGATAAGAGTAATAATTGAAAAATCTGTTTTGATATTTATTTGGCTAAAATTCGGATGATTACAAGGTAAGTCAATGTTTAAAGTAAATCCCTTTACATGATTCGAACAGCAGCTCGATTCATCACTGTTCATTTCACAGCAGGTGCAGTTCTTTCTCGAGTTGCAGTCTTCTTTTAAATTATTTTCAAAAAGATTTGATACTTCTGATGAATAAAAAAAGGGAATAAATAAAAGAAAACAGCTTAATAAATTTTTTATAGATAATTTCATTATCCTGTGAACCTATCAAAACTATAGTCAAGCAAAAATAGGAAAGGGGACAATAGTTTATATTTTACCTTCTTTTTCTAACGCACTTTCGAGAGATTTTCTTATAAATTCAGTGATATTCGTATGCGGAAGAAGCGTCTTTCCACTCCACTCATAGTTTAAACCTTCTAACCGTTTTACAATTCCTTTTTCAATTCCGCCCTGTGATAACAGAACCGGAACTACGATTGCTTTGCCGTCTTTGGAAGCCTGGTTAACTATGTTCCTTAGATTCTCTTTTGCAATTTCATAAATTTCTTTTGGGGCATCGTCGCGGACAGTCATACAAAAAATATTTTTATAATTTTTATTCTTATCTCTTATTTGATCAGCAAGACTATCCAATGTTTTTACCCACATCCTGTTATCTTCTTCATCATTGGGACCGTGAGCTACTAAAATTACAGTTTCGTTTTCAGGAGTATTACTAAGTTCAGATATCCTTTCAAAAAGGATATCAGCAATTAATGAGTGATCATTTAAAGGCTCTGCAAGATAAATTTTTGATTTATGATTCAACGGTTTCAATTCCGTTTCATCATTATTATGGCTCATTGAGCTATGATTTTCGTGCCCCGTTGAAGAATGATCCATTAACATTGGCTCATCGGCAAGTTCATTCCTTAATCCTAGTAAATATTCGTTTTGCCTTATAATCGGGCTGTAAGAAGAAATAAATAATTGCACAACGACAATTTTATTAACGCCTTTATTTTCAAGATTATTTATTCCTTCCTGCATTGCAGAGGGAACAGCCATACCCAAAGCGATTTCAACTTCACAATCTTTTCTTAATGGTTCGATTGCTTCATCAACAGTTTTATTCCAGTTTTCACTGCCGCCGTGAGCAAGGATCAGTATGCCGGTTTTATCCTGTGCATTTATTGTGCAAGTAATTAGTGTAAACAGGAACATCAAAGCAATAACTGATTTCTTTGTTTTCATTTTTTATCCTTCATTTGTTAAAAAGTCTGTCATAATTTTTTTTATTTAATGTTAGATTCAGAATAACCATCCTGTACGGAATGAGACTCCGACAACTACAAACAAAACCGATACAATTGTAACGGAAATTATATGCCATGCAAGAGAATTCAGATTTTTTTCTGAAAGTTTTGGTATCACTCTTAACCTTGCATCTGCTGCCAATGCAAATGTAACTGCAAGAAGAAATAGCTTTATGCTGATCAACTTCGAAACCGGATTATCAAAATTAAACCACTGACTTAGATCAGGGACAAAGCGATAAGCAAGCCAGATCCCCGTTAATATTTGAACAACAAGTGAAGGCATTCCAATTTTTTCGTACCCGGCTTCAAATCTTAACAAATAAGAATAGTTTTTTTCCTTCAAAGTTTTAGGCAAGATGGTTATTGCCAGCACCAAATGCCCGCCGGTCCAGATTGTTGCAGACAGAATATGAATTAGTATAATAACTCCATACATGTATTTACTGATGCTCCTTTAACTTTGGGTTATTTGTATAATAACGAACCAGCCGTTATTGGAAAATACTAAAATGTTTATTCCAAGTTTTTTGAGCCATCGGGCTGATACAAATATTTAAAGCTGTAATATCTTGCAGGTTCAAATCCTGTCGGATTCTCAGGTGCATCTTTATAATAGCTTAATATCTGAACCTTAGCATATTTTCCATCACCTGTTCTAATTACAAGTACAACACCCGGAAGCGGAGAAATTACATTTGTGGCAAAATCATAATTATACCATCCGTTTCCGGAGCCAGTCGGGATTGCCGGAGCGCCGGCAGCATCGGTGTTAAAACCTGTATCAGGTGCAAAAGTAACATCCGAAAAATTAACACCTCTGAATACAACGGCAGCACCCTGACCGGGACCACTGCTTCCGCTGTTTGTATAGATAGTAGTGGATTTAAATCCAATATCCCAATTCGCTGTAGCTGTGTCGTTGCCCATAACAATTGTACTGTCGCTAAATCTGAAATATGTAACTCTGTTATGGCTGCCTGTATCGGCAGGAACATTATATATTGTATGCTCCGATGCCGAGGGCTCCGGAGGTTCCGGTTCGGTTAAGCTATCTTCTTTACAGCCTATTAATATGATTGCGGTCAAAAATAAAAACATAATGTTTTTCATCTAATGCTACTCCTTACTATTATTTTTATTTAGAATAATGAAAACTGGATTCCACCATAGATAATTCTTCCCGGAAGGGAAGGAATAAATTCAGGATTCGTTTTATCGAGAAAATTTTCCATTCCGAAAAGAAGAGTGAAGTAATTACCAATTTCTTTTGAGATCGTAAAATTCCATATTGCATAGCCGGGTACATATTCACTTTTGTCATCGAGTATCCCGTTTCCGTTAGTATCGCCAAAGCCATATTTGCCGCGGATTATTCCTCTTAATCCTGCGGATATTCCGAGCCCGGCATTTTCATAATTAATTTTTATTGTGCCGGAATGTTTGGAACGGTTGTAAAGCCCGCCGTATTCGGATTCCTGTACGGCTCTTACTCTTCCATTCGAACCGGCTTTGGAAATTTCACCATTTCTCACTTGTTCCAAAACTTCTTCATCAATTGCCTCCATGTACTGGTAGCTGATTGAAAAGCTTAATTCATAGAATGGTTCAAAAGTTAATTCTGATTCAAAGCCTTGTGTATAAATCTTATTGAGATTGAAATATGTAAAAACGTTTTGCCCGTTAGTTTTAACTGCAACCGGCGTGGCTTCTATTAAATCTTTAACATTATTCCTGAAAAAATTTATCGAGGCATTTATAAAATTCCACGGTGAGATATCAAAACCTAAATTAAAGGCTATCGAGCTTTCTGCTTTTATTTTTTCGAGGCTGTATGGATCAATTAAAATTCTCTGGATTTGCCCTTCCTGTTCAAGCTGCCTGAAAGATTCCTCAATATTTGACGAGCCGAAAACGCCGTAGCCTACTTGCGGATTGGAAAAATCGAGATAAAGCAGTTGAAGCGTCGGAGCTTTAAATCCCCCTCCGAATGATGCCCGTATTTTTAGAAAGCCGAATGGTTTTACTAAAGCAGAAAATTTAGGGCTTAGTCTCGATGCATACTCACTATGCCAATCGAAACGAACTCCGCTTACTAAATCAAAAACATCATTTGGTATCCATTCTTCCTGTGCGAATAAATAGTATGAGCTTGCAATCTTTTTCCCGCTGTAGATCCTGTCAGCTTCAACAGATTCGCTAAAATATCCTGCACCCGCCACGACATAATTTTCATCATTAATTAGGATGTCATTCTTTAATTCGCCTTTGTAGAGATATTGATCAAACATGCTCTGATCATAAATATTTCCATTTTCATCATATGTAAGTTTCGAATCTGTAAAAAATCTTGATACATAAAATTTTACTTCCGACTTAAAAATAGAATCGAATTTATGCTCGAAAGAAAAACTGTTATTCCAGTCGGTTAGTTTGTCTTTCCCATTAATCAGGAATTCATTTTCATCAATTATTAATTGAAGATCGTTTTTTTGTTCCTCAAATAAAATCCTGCCGGAGTATTTAATACTTGAGTTATCGCCGAGTTTATAATTTACTTTTGGATTTATTGTATACGAAGAAAACTTTGGTGCAGTTAAAGATAAAGAATTCGGGAAGAGATCGTATCCGTCGGAACTCAAACGATCTAAGAAGATTGAAGCACCTATATTATTTTGATTAATTATCGCATTACCGATAAAATCAATTGTGTTATTGGTTTTGTAATAAGATTGAAATCTTAGGTTGTACGGATCGTCAGGAATTTCCGTGATTAAGTTTATTACTCCCGCTAATGCCTCGCTTCCATAAAGTGATGATGAGGTTCCTTTAACAATCTCGACCTGCTTTAAATTTAAAACCGAAAATCTCGATAGTTCCATAGTTCCCGCTGTTCTGCCGATGATCGGTTCGCCATCAACAAGTATTAAAGTATATGCAGGATCGAGCCCCTGCATTTGTATTCCTTTTCCATGATCATCAACTATTACAAGCCCCGGCTGTTCAAGCAGAATCTCATCCAGACGTGTGAAAGCTGATCTTTGAATTTGTACTGCAGAAATAACATTAGTCTTTATAGGAGAATTATTTCGATTTTTTTCTGTTCGGGTTCCTGTAACTACAACATCTTCAATTTCGATATTTTCTTTTAGAAGAATAAAGTTTATCTGTACAGTTTTGTCTCCTGAAACCGGGACGAATTTACTTTGTGTTTTATATCCAACCGATGAAACGATTAGAGTATAATCTCCTACCGGTAAATTTTTTATTACATATTTCCCTTCTTTATCCGAAATTGTCCCGGCAAAGGTGTCCTGAATTTTT
>Ga0208373_1002797_pt1 | contig 18447 bp, 14 predicted proteins | sample RifOxyC2_FD_184036 | JGI IMG/M metagenome (GOLD analysis project Ga0208373, IMG submission 184036) | Soil microbial communities from Rifle, Colorado - Rifle Oxygen_injection C2 (SPAdes) | ecosystem: Environmental > Terrestrial > Deep subsurface > Rock core/Sediment | place: Rifle, Colorado... | reverse complement strand
CGGTTAAAATAATCACCGGGCACATTGTAAAGTTCACGGCGTATTACTTTATCTTTTGTTTTAGTGTTGCCTGTTATATTAACCTTCCCTATCCTGAACTGGTTTCTTTCTTCAAGTCTAATAACTAAATCTATTGAATCGGATGCGACTTTTATTTCTGAAGCTTGTGAGCTGAATGTTAAATATCCGTTATCCTGGTAAAGAGCATTTACATCTGTTTGCGCTTCATTTCCACGAAGGTTCTTTTCGAACTTATCATAATCAAAAATATCCCCTTTGGCAAAATCAAGACTCTGGGTTAAAACCTCGTCGGGATAAATTGTATTACCCTGCCATGTAATATTTCTTATTTTATATTGAGGTCCCTCATGTATGTTCATTACGATCTTTAAATCTTTATTATCATTATAGTATGTAAGAGAATCCGATATTATTTCTGCATCGCGGTAACCGTTTTTCAGGTAGAATTTTTTAATCAGTTCTTTATCTTTTTCAAAGCCTTCACGTTTAAAATTAGAACTACTCCAGAATTTCCACCATCTGGCTTCGGAAATTTCATCCATCTCACCTCTTAAATCGCCATCATCAAAATCCTCGTTGCCAACAAATTGAATTTCTCTCACAACCACTTCATCATTTTCTACTATTTTAAGCTTTAACAAAATGCGGTCCTTTATCCTGTCTATAAGGTTCCGATAAATTATATCATCGTCTTCATACAAAACGGTATATTCATCAGAAAAATCTTTTTTATTTCTCCAGGTTATTTCAATTCCATCTTCAGTAGTATCAGCCCTGAAAAAATCATAATACTTATCCGTAATTTCAGCATTAAGATAGCCTTCTTCCTCATAAAGCTTTAATACTTTTTGCTTAAGATTGGCAACTTCCTGGGGCTTTAAAATTGTTCCCCTTGTAAAATTTATTTTAGCTTCAATATCATCAGTATCTATCTCATCGTTTCCTTCGATAACGGTTCTTTCTATCCTGGAATATTCCTCAACTTTTATTAAGAGGAAAACACCATCGCCTATTTCCTTATCAATAATAATCTGGACATCTGAGAAAATATTCAGAGACCACAAATTATGAATTGCGTTAAGCGTTTTATCTCCGGGTATCTGGACTTCGTCTCCAACTTTAATTCCGCTGCTCGAAATTATTGTAGTTGCATCAGCAGATTTATTTCCCTCAACTGTAACTCCAAGCACTTTATAACTTTTAATTTGCGGATATGCAGTTGAAATGAAAAACAAAAAAACGGGAAGTAATATTATTTTAAGCAATCTCTTTTGGGAGGTCGGAAACATTCTTTAAGCCTTTACCATTCTTTTTAATTTGTTCACTGATTTTACCAAACCTTCTTTCCCTCCGTTGAAAATCTTTAATGGCATCGTAAAGATGTTTTCGTGAAAAGTCGGGCCAATAAACATCCGTAATAAAAAACTCTGTGTATGCTATCTGCCATAATAAAAAATTACTCACTCTGAATTCGCCGCTCGTTCTTATAAGGAGATCGGGGTCAGGAATATTTTTAGTTGTTAAGAAATCGGAAACGTGCCGTTCTGTAATTTCATCTATGCTTAATTTACCTTCCTGAACCAGGCGTCCGATACTTTTTATCGCTTCAAGAAGCTCCCACCTTCCGCTGTAACTGAGTGCAAGGTTAAGAGTCATTCTTTTATTGTTCTTCGTCCTTTCTATATCATCATAAAGTCTTTTTTGAACCACCAAAGGAAAGGCTTTCACGTCTCCAATAGTATCGAGCTTAATATCGTTTTTATCTAATTCGTCTGTTCTGTCTTTCAAACTTTTTAGAAGCAATCTCATCAGGGTAGATACTTCATCCTTTGGTCTTTTCCAATTCTCGGTTGAGAAAGTGTAAAGTGTAAGGAATTTAACACCAAGTTGGGCACATGCTTCTACAATATCTCTGACTGTTTCAACTCCTCTTTTGTGCCCTGCTACACGCGGAAGCCCTCGCCTTCTTGCCCACCTGCCGTTGCCGTCCATAATAATGGCAATGTGTTTCGGTATTTCACCCGAGTTTTTTAACTCATCCTGTAATTTTTCATCGGATTGCGACTCTGTCTTACGCAAGTTCTTTCCCGTATTGATTAATCGAGTAAAATTAACCTTAAGAGCAAATAATGTCAAGAAAAGCCTTTAATAAGGCTTTCCCCTTTTTCTTCATAAGGAAAATTATAAATGAACTGCGGTTGAGTAAAGGTAAAAATATTTGAGGGGAATTATGCGAAGATAGACTTGTTTGTTTCCTTCTTTCTTCTCTTAACCGTGGTAGAAGGAACTTCAGTTTCAGGAATAGATACAAATTTAATATTCTTCCTGATATCATCTCCGAGCACTTCAACAAGCTGCTTTACTTTTCTTAAATGACTGGAAGGCACACCAAGAAAAAGTGTAACATTGTTGTTTGTGAACTTTGTATGCCTGGTTGCAAGAAAAGATATCTTCTCAAGCAATTTGGGATTATTCATTTCATCAACAGATAATGTAACACCGATTGCATAATCTTTCTTTTGACGGGATACAATATCAATATCGAATTCACCGACTTTCTCCGGCTCTGGCAAGTAAGTGCCGAATTTTCTTTTTAAAGTTAAGTAACCATATTTCCATAACTGGTCAACTAACAAATCCACTCTTTTTCTTTTTACCAGATCTAACATTTCATACCTCGCTTTAATTTACTAAACCGCTGATGTGAATAAGCGGTGAAAACCTTGCCCCGTTAAGTACGCGTATATTGGCTATCCGGTTAAACTCAAACTTTCTTACTTCACTGGAATTAAACGGTCTGCCATAAATAACTTTTCCTGTTTTTTCAGTTGTTATAAAATAAGGTTCAAGCACCACTTCTGATAAACCATATATAAACCTGATTTTATTTCTTTTCATAATTGCATTTGAAAAAATGTCCGTTTTCATAATGACTCCGTTGATTAATTAAAATACCTAACGATTCCTTTTACTCTGCCAACGAGAGAAAAGTTCTCTTTGTTTGTAACATCTATTGGATTATAGTTATCATTTCCCGGTAATAATCTTACCGTATCGTTTTTCCGTTCGAAAGTTTTAACAGTTGCTTCGTCATCAATAAGTGCAACGACAATATCACCTGTCTTAGCTTCCTTTTGCGGCTCAACAATCACAAAGTCTCCATCGAATATTCCTGCTTTAATCATGCTGTCACCTTTTACCTTAAGAGCAAAACATTTGCCACTTTTGCTTGTAAGCGTTGCATCAATTACGAGCGAGCCTTCAATATTCTCTTCAGCTAAGATTGGAGTACCTGCCGCAACCCGCCCGATCACCGGAATTCTATTGAAAATATCGTTGCTTTCAAAAACAGTTTGGCTCACCGGTTCATTACCCGGAAGAGTTGAAATTCCCCTGCTTGCGTTGCTCTCAATATGCAGGTACCCCTTCTTAACTAAAGCATCTAAATGCTTTTTTACCCCAAATGTTGAAGACATCCCGAACTGCCTGGCAATCTCTCTTATCGTAGGAGGATAGCCGTTAATCTCCCTATAAGAGTTTATAAACTTTAAGATTTCTTGCTGTCTGTCTGTTATTTGATTCATATAGTGCTCATTTGTTCACCACAAATATAGTGAACAGATGTGCACCTTGTCAAGAGGTAATTAAAAAAAATTTAAGTTAATTTTGTGTTACCCAACTGAAGTATTTTCGGGGTTGGTCTAAATGCATTATTAAATACAAAGGTCAAAAAATGAGCATTAAATTTTCCAAATATGATAAATGGAATATTGTATTAAAAATATTTCAGATCTTAGCTCTTTTATTTACTGGTGGATATATTGTTTATACTTTGAATAGTAATCAACAAAAACTTCAGACACTCCAAATTTTCAATGATAAATTAATGGGTGATAGAATTAAAAGAGAAACAATGATAAAAGTAATAAAGCAACTGGAAAATACTGAGTTGGAAGACTCACTTATAGAAATATCCAATCAAGCGGCTTTAGAAATGTCAAGATATGATATATGGAATGATGATCCGAGAGTCAGAGAAGATGCTATTAAACAATATGCTAGTTTATATAAGAAATATCCACTGGATGTTTTGGATGCATTAATGCCAAGAGGTTATCATCTGAAATATGGAAATCCCATAATAAGTATAGCAAAGTTTTTTTATTATTTAGAAATATACTCGGATAGCTTATGGTATGGGACAAAGCTTGATTTAAAAAGATTTATGACAATAAAGACATCAGAATTTTATAGAGACACAATTAACTATCCACATTTACATAGATTTATGGATACTTGCGAAAAAAATTTTAGAGAAATAGATATTGTTTATCCTAAACAATTTGTTAATTTACATGAAAACCAAATTCAAGATAAAATGATGGATGATTAAAAATATCTACGTCTTGTTTTATAAAAATTTTGGAGTACAAAAGATTAAAACGAGTAATTACTATCCAACATCCAAAAAAGTTTTCTTCCGATCATATAATTATCCATAATGCCGCTAAACTCTTTTTCGCCGGGACCTTTTGCAAAGATTGGAACCATATCCGCAGTGTGATGTTTTGTAGAAAAGTCCAGTTTAAGATCGCTTCCATCTAAGTTTCCATCGATGATACTCATTCCACCCGTTTCGTGATCTGCAGTTACTATGACAAGAGTTTCTTTGTTCTTTTCTCCAAAATCTAATGCAGCATTTATAGCCGTATTAAAATCTGCCATCTCCGATAAAAGATAAGCCTGGTCATTCTGGTGCCCAGCCCAGTCAACCTGTGAGCCTTCGATCATCAGGATAAATCCATTCGGCTGCTTGCTTAAATAATCGAGAGCAATTTTGGTGAGATCACTTAAAGTATAATTCCTCTCTGTTGCTTTCGGCAATCTTTCTTTGTCGAACAAAGCGTAAAATTTTTTGCCCGGTTTGCTGTTTTTTAATTTCTCATAGCTGCTGTAATAATCATATCCATTGCTTTTCACTTTAGAAATAAGATTTACTCCGTCATCTCTGCCGCCACCAACAGACTTTGGAGTAAAAAACTTTATGCCTCCACCAATAAAAAGATCGGTCTTTCTTTCAGTTTCCTGCTCGGCAATGTCGAATTCATCATTCCTGTTTTTTACATGTGCAACAAAAGCGGCAGGAGTTGCATGCGTTATCGAGCTGGTAACAACAATACCGCTTGCTTTGTTAAGCTTTTCAGCCAGCTCAAAAATTGTCGTCAGGGGTTTATCGGACCAGGGGTCTTCAGATATTGTCCTATTGTTTGTTCTGTAGCCTGTAGCAATTGCAGTTGCCCCGGGCGCAGAATCCGTAACAAGATTATCTGCAGAACATGTAACCGAAAAACCTGTAGTAGTAAACTTTCTGAAAGGATCGTTCTTCATTGAAAGAACGGAAGTAGAAACGTAATTAGCCCCCATTCCGTCGCCAATTAAAATTATTATGTTTTTAGGAATTGGACTTCCTGGGGCAGGGCTTTCCGGTGCGGGATTTCCAGAAGTACATGATTCCAGAAAAACAAAAATAAAAAAGAAAAAGAGAAAGTATTTTCTCACAAAATTTCAACACCCTGTTTTACAACATAAGTAAGCCAGTTATGCGTGTCTTCTTTCCTTCCATATTGAATGCCGCTTATCTCATCAAAAAGCTTTATTGCAAGATCGTCCGGCTGACCATTATTAATTGTCATTTCCATATCATTATATTTCAGCCAGCCTACAGAGGAAATTACAGCCGCAGTGCCTGTACCAAAAATGCTTACAAGATTTCCCTTCTTATATTGTTCAACCACTTCATCGATTGAGATTAATCTTTCGGATGCTTTTATTCCCCAGTCCTTTAACAAAGTAAGAACAGATTTTCTCGTAACACCCGGTAAAATTCCTCCTGTAAGTTTAGGAGTTACAACTTCATCTTTAAATCTTATAAAGATGTTCATCGTTCCTACTTCTTCTATATACTTTAGCTCGACTGCATCCAGCCACAATACCTGTGTGTAACCTTTCTTCTTTGCCTCTTCAGCGGCAAGAAGGCTCGATGCATAATTAGCAGGAGTTTTGCAATCACCTAATCCTTTTCTAACTGCTCTTACATAATCATCCTGAACAAGAATCTTTACTGGTTTAAATCCTTCAGCATAATATGCGCCGACAGGAGACAAAAGAATTATAAGTTTATATTTAGATGAAGGTCTCACTCCCAAAAAAGGATCGGAGCCATAAATAAAAGGTCTTATGTATAATGATTCACCTTCCCTTGACGGCACCCAATCTTTTTCAATTGTAATAAGTTCCTTCAGTGCATTCATTACAAAAGAAGTATCGATTTCAGGGATACACATTCTTTTAGAAGACCTGTTTAGTCTTTCCAGATGCTCATCGGGGCGGAACATAACAATATCACCTTCTTCTGTTCTAAAAGCTTTTAAACCTTCAAAGACTGCCTGCCCATAATGTATAAACATACTGGCAGGATGCAGGGAAATATTTTCAACAGGTTTAATAACGGGATTATGCCATCCCACTTTAGGATCATAATCCATCTCGAACATATGGTCTGTAAATACTAAGCCAAAACCTAATTTATCCGGAAGGGATATTTTGCCCGTTGTTTCCTTTAATTCATATCTTATGTTCAACATAAAATTATCCTTCTTGTAAATTGAGACTACTAATAAAAATCTTTCAGATTAAATTGCCGGTGGGCAATCCTGTATGTTAATCTTTTAATCACGAGAAAATTCAAAACTCAATGAACTGCAAATAGAAATTAACATTTGCCGTTATTATAATCAATCAGTAAATATTAACTATTCTCTATTTAAAGTATATTTTGGGAAATATCTGAGCAGATATTTCCATATATTTTTTGCATCAAAAAAGATTTTAACTCAATATTATTAATAAGTTAAATCAGATGGAACATTCATTCAAAAAACTCGGTCTGGCTATAACTTCCTCTCCAACAGGAATAGCTCTTTTAAAAGAAGCAAAAAGGCTAAAGGATATTTTCAATGCGGAATTATTTCTGATTCACGTAGAAGAAAAAACTCCCGAAGCTGAAAAAAGCCTGAAGAGTATAATAGATAATTCGGGATTAAGCTTTCAGGATACACAACTAATCTGGGCGAGCGGTGATCCTGCAAATACTATTCTGAATACCAGCAAAAATGCAGGTGTAGATTTGCTGGTGGCAGGGGCTTTAGAAAAAGAAGGTTTCATTAAATATTACATCGGGTCGGTTGCAAGAAAAATTATGCGGGAGTCTTCTTCTTCATTGTTGATACTGAAGGAACCTTCTCAAAACCCAAAACCATTTAAAAAGTTCTACGTTGCAACAGACTTTTCCTTTGAAAGTGAACGCACAATAAGAATGACCTATAACTTTGCGCTTCTCGAAAAAGCAGAAGAGTTTGTAATTGTAAGAGATTATGATACTCCGGGTCTTGCAAGTACAATCCTCGATTCCGTTTCTATAGATGAGCTCGAAACAGTAAAGAAGCAATGGCAGAATGAAGAAGAAGAAAAATTAAGAATGTTCATAAAGGAGCTTAACCTTAAAGGACTTGAGATAAAAACCTGCTGCCTTTATGGTAAAGAAGGATGGGAAACCAGCAACTTTGTAAGGCAGAACAAAGGCGATATTTTCGCGCTCACCGCTCCAAGAAAACGTCTTAAACTGATTGACAGGATTTTTCATCATCAGCTCGAGTACTCTTTTGAAAAACTGCCTTCTAATCTTTTGTTAATCAGGTAAAGGTTTATGCAGCTTACTTCGGAACAGGTGGCGACTTTTCTTTTAAGCATTAGCTTAATGCTTTTGATGGCAAAATTGTTCGGCGAGCTTTTTACAAAAATGAAGCAGCCGGCAATCATTGGGGAAATTATTGCGGGAATTCTATTGGGACCAACTGTTCTGGGAATGCTATCTCCCGATACTTTTAATTGGCTGTTTCCATCAGATACATCGCTTAAAGTTGCTTTAGACGGAATAACAACACTTGCAGTAGTTTTACTTTTGCTCGTATCGGGTTTGGAAGTCGATCTTTCAGTAGTGCTTAAATACAGAAGAACTGCATTATCAACAAGTGTTGTAGGAATAATTGTTCCATTCGCGATGGGATTCGGACTATCTTATCTTTACCCACAACTAATGGGACTAACTAACCCCGATATGAGACTTGTATTTTCTCTCTTTATCGGGACGGCAATATCTATTTCATCCTTACCTATAATTGCCAAAATACTGATAGACCTAAAAATCTTTAAGACCCAGATCGGGTTTATAATAATTTCTGCAGCAATGTTAAATGATGTAATCGGCTGGCTGATTTTTTCCTTAATACTCGGAATGATGGATGCTGCCGGGCATGGTTTTACTTTTGCGGAAACCCTGTTCCTTACATTATTCTTTGTACTGGTTGTCCTTCTCGTTATAAGAAGGTTTACAAACAAAGCGGTTCCCTGGATACAAAATAATCTTTCGTTTCCGGGGGGAATCTTAAATTTTATTTTAATCCTCGGATTTATCGGCGCTGCTTTTACCGAGTTCATTGGTATCCACGCAATACTCGGCGCATTTATTCTTGGAATAGCAATCGGGGATTCTGTTCATTTAAAAGAACAAACCAGGGAAATAATTCAGCAGTTTATTACAAATATTTTTGCTCCTTTGTTCTTTGTATCGATAGGGCTTAGGGTAAACTTCATCGAAAATTTTGATCTCTCGATTGTCTTAATATTACTTATTCTCGCTTTTGTGGGCAAAGTAACCGGCTGCGGTTTAGGTGCTAAACTTGGCGGTTTAAAAAAGAATGACGCTTTAGCTGTCGGTTTTGGTATGAGCTCGAGCGGAGCTATGGGAATAATTATTGGTCTTTTAGCTTTGCAGTACGGATTAATAGAGAACAATTTATTTGTCGGACTGGTAATAATGGCTTTGTTCACTTCGATGACGGGTGCACCTTTAATGAATTTCTTTTTGAAAGAACGGAAGAAGTATTCGCTCGAAAATCTTTTAAATCCCCAGCTCACTTTTTATACCGATGTGAATACGAAAGAAGAAATCATTGATTTTCTATCCGGGATTGCTGGGAAAAACTTAAAATCAAATAGTGTCGAAATATCCAAAGAAGTTTTAGCGAGGGAAAAAACAAATGCTACGGGTATAGCAAATTATCTCGCAATACCGCACGCAAGGATCAAATCTTCCAGACCAATTATTATAACGGCTATTAATAAAAAAGGAATCGATTTCGATTCTTCAGACAAAACCCCTTCGAAAATTATTATTTTGTTATTAACGCCTTTAGGAGAAAATGAATTGCAGTTAAGATTACTCGCGGAGATCGTGAAAAAATTCAGAGATAAAGAAAAAGTTGAAGAGCTGTTAAACATAAAGAATGAAAAAGAATTTATAGAGAAGCTGAAGAAATAAGAATTGTGGGGAGGAAAATAACTAATTCATAAACCATTAAAACGGTCATAATATTTTTATTGGTGCTATTTATACCCACGGTTAAAACCGTGGGCTACAAAACAAATGGTAAAGCAGCCCATAGCTTGGCTATGGGATTAAAAAATAATTAAAATTATCATATAACCGTTTCAACGGTTTAAATTTCTGCGTCATCCCTAAAGGGATTTTAATATTTTCTTGTTAATATATTTCTATTTCCGAAGGAATGCCTTTGGCAAAATATTCCATCCCTTCGGGATTTGGAACTATAACTCCCTATAGGTAAAATATTTATGATCAAATTCCCAACCCAGGAATTAAAATCCCGTAGGGATGACATATCGTCTTTAAAATGAAATGGAATAAGATATCGATCACCCGTAATCGAAAGAAAACCTTTAACTAAGCAGAAGCATCCACAAAATGTAATCGAGGATAAGAATAAGTGCTGCTGATAAAACAAAAGAACGTATCGTTGCAAGTCCAACGCCCTCCGCTCCTCCTTGTGTTCTGAAGCCTATATGACACCCTAACAGAGAGGTAACTCCCCCGAAGAAAATCGTTTTAACTATTCCGCTGATAAAATCTGAAAACTCGAAAAACCTTTTTACGGAATTAAAATAAACTGCAAAGGAAATCCCCAGGAAATAATTAGAAACCAAATATGCCCCGAACACGGCAATTGAATTCGCAAACACAACTAGTATCGGCAGCATAATTATAGATGCTAAAAACCTCGGCATAGCGAGGTATCTTACGGGACTTACAGCCATAGTTTCCAATGCATCTATCTGTTCAGTTACTTTCATCGTGCCGAGTTCAGCAGCTATCGATGCACCTACACGACCTGCAATAACGATTCCCGTTAAAACAGGACCGAGTTCTGTTATTATTGCGCGGCTTGTCGCAGCACCCAAAAATGATAATGGTGCGATTCCTTTTAACTGGTAAGCTGCCTGCCACGCAGCAACAGCTCCTGTAAAAACCGCAATGATCAACACGAGTGGAATAGAATTAACACCGATGTGTTCCATCTGGTGAAGAATAAGTTTCCGGCTGCGGGGTATCCAGGTAAAGCTTTTTATTATTTTAAAAAGTAAACCGGAAACCTGTCCGAATTCCTGGAAGAAGTTTAAAGTCGTTCTACCTAACTTTTGAAGTAGCTTTGCAATCATCTCTTACAAAAATATTTGGCAATGGTTTTAATTTAATAAAAAAAATATGCAGTTGTTTTTCTTCAGGTATATACGAATTCATAAACAGATATCAGAAACAGGTTAAAAAAATTTTCTGATAAGATTTTTACATTGAGACCTTTTTTGTTTTTGGCTTCAATATGAGACATAATTTTTTAATTTTAGCAGCCGTACAGTTATCAACAAAACGAATTTTTTTCTTACAAATGCTAACTAATTAAATCCTAATAAGTTAAAGGAATCTCTCCTATCAAAAAATTGTGCCGTTTTATGCTTTATATTAGAGAATCTATAGCACTATAATTGATAAGCCTGCGCAAAAGAAGGGCATTTTAGGCAAAGAATATTATGAATGATTTTTCAGGCGGTTCCGGCTTCCCGCAAAAAGAAACAAGAATCTTAAAAGTTCTCGAAGAAGCTCCAATATGTATTATCAGTTTTGATGATGAGGGTAAGATAGACTTTGTGAATTCCGCATTTTCAAAGATGGGGAATCTCTATCATTTAAAAACATCTTCCGTTCTCGGAACAAATATCTTTGAGAATGAAATAATACCCGACGTATCATTAGCCAAAGAATTGTCGGAACTTAAACAAGGATATATTTTTGAAAAAGAAATAAAGAACCTGAAAACTTCTTACGGCTCCGAAATAAGTTTAGTGATCAAAGGCTCATCATTTTTTGAAAAAGACAATTTCGCAGGGGGAATGTTAATAATAGAAGATTTGCGTGTAACTGCCGAAGCAAAAGAAGATACTTTCCTGAAACTGCAATCTTTTCAGAATATAATTAAAGAAACTGTCGACCTGTTTTTTATTATCGATAAAAACGGAATAATAAAATATTCTGCCGGGAATAAACTTCATTTAATTTTAAGACGGGAAATTAAAGAGACAAACATCCGGGAATTGATTCCCGACCTGCCGCAGGATTTTAGTAAAACTCTTTCTGAAACCCTTGGCAAACCCGGCGAAAATAAATTTCAGGTTGAGCTAAAAATCGGGCAACAGCTATCTTTTTATGAATGCAGGATCAGTCCTTTGGCTGATAAACAAAAAGCATCACAATACCTTTCTTGTTCATTCACAGATATTTCGGAAAAGAAAAAGTCTGAAGAACAAACAGAAACTTTAAAGTTGTATGAAACGGCAGCAGAAACTATTTCAGACGGATTTTTAGTTTGTGATGCAAAAGGAACAATTACTCATTGGTCACGTTCAGCAGAAGCGTTTACGGGTTTTGCTTCCGCTGAAACGATGCAAAAACCTATATGGAATTTTATTCCTTTGTTAAATGAAAATAATTTTGAACAACTTAAACGTGATCTGCTTCAAATTAAATTTCTTAAAAAAAGAGTACTGATAAATAAAAAATCGGGAGATTCAGAAATTATCGATGCATCATTCTTCCTATCCGACAAAGAAGAAACTATTTTAATTTCTTTCCTTTCTGTTTCCTCGTTACAAAGTAAAGAAGTTGATTTCAAAGCCCTGGAGGAAAATTTTAGGAACCTCGTAAATCAATCGAATGAAATTATAATTAGACTCGATGCTCCGGGAAATATAAAATATGTAAATCCTGCCTTTACATCTCTTCTCCGTTTTACCGAAGATGAAGTAATTGGAAAACCTTTTTTAAAATTTATTGATACGGGGACGAGTCTGGATTTATCAACGTTTCTAGAACAAAAAGCAAAAAGCACAGAACTCCAGTTAATAAGTAAACCGGGAACGAGAATTAGCTTTATTGCCAACATCAATCAGCTAAAAAGCGGAGATGTCGTTGATGGGTACAATCTTTACCTGTTTGATTTTTCCGAAAAGAAAAAGGAGGAGAAAAATTTCACTTTCTTCAAACTTCTTTTTGAAAATGCTAAAGAAGGAATTGCCATCGAGAATAACGGCAAAATTGTTATTGCGAATGATTCTTTTTCAAAACTTTTTGGATATTCTTCCGGCAAAGAGTTAATCGGAAAAGCTGTCCTTGACTTTGTTTCAACTACCGATGTGCTGCGGGTTGCACGATTTTTACAACACAAAGATTACAGGAAAGAAACTTCAGAAAGCTTCGAGTTTACGGGCAACAAAAAAGATGGAGCCGGATTTAGTTGCGAGATGAACATTTCTTCATTCGAAACAGAAGGGAAAACTTACCTGATACTTATCAATCGCGACATATCGGAAAGAAGACGCGCCCTGCAGGCTATCCGTGAATCTGAAGAAAGGTACCGTAATTTAATTGAAAGCATAGATGACTTTTTATATACGTTCGAAAGGAAAGGAAAATTTTTTAAGCCGGTATTTTATACTGCGTCGGTCGAGAAGATAACCGGTTATACACAGGCAGAAATGTTGCACAGTCTTAAACAACTATTCAAGATTATTCATCCCGATGATTTTAATTACGTAAAAGAAAATTTGAAAAATCTTATTAAGAGTAAAACCAAAACTTCAACCGAGATCGAGTTCAGGATAATAAACAAGCAGGGAAATATGATATGGGTCAGAAATAAAATAAAAACTATGCGGAATGAAGACGGCGAAGTTAAGAAAATTTCAGGTTTGGTTAGCGATATAACATTAAGGAAAAAAAGTGAATCCGATTTACAAAAATCAACCCAGAATCTTGTCAAACTGAATGAAACTAAAGACAAGTTTATATCAATAATCTCCCATGATTTAAGAACACCTTTCAGCTCCATTTTAGGCTTTACAGATCTTATACTTAAGGACGAAACGATAACTAATGAGGAGAGGGATCAGTACGTAAGGTATATCCAGGAATCATCGAACGCAATGCTTTCGCTTGTAAATTCGCTGCTTGATTGGACAAGACTACAGACAGGCAGAATACGTTTTGAGCCTGAAAGAATAAAAGCTTCCGACCTGGTTTCAAAATCGATACGGGCTCTCACAGGCACGGCTTTTCAAAAAAACATCACCATCAACTCATCGGTACCGGACAGTATCCACATTTATGTCGATCCGGACCTTATAACCCAGGTTTTCAATAACCTTATTTCAAATGCAATCAAGTTCACTAAAGAAAACGGGAACATAACTATTTCGGCAAAGCCTTCTTCTTACCTCAGGTTTTATGAATTTTCCGTTAAAGATACAGGCACAGGAATAAAACCAGAGGATCAGGAAAAACTCTTCGGGATTGACAATAAATTTACTACTGAAGGAACAGCCGGTGAAAAAGGAACCGGGCTCGGGCTTTCACTTGTTAAAGAAATTATCGAAAAACATGAGGGTACAATTAAAGTAGAAAGCGAATATGAAAAAGGATCGGATTTTATATTTACTCTGCCTGTTGCTTCTGCAAACATACTGCTGATCGATCCGAAAATCACAGACAAGATTCTTTACTCAAAAATATTGAAGCATATTACATCCGATTACACTATTGAAACCGCATCGGACGGAAAAGAGGCGCTCGATAAAATTCTATCCTCAACTTACGCTCTTGTTATAACCGAACATAAATTGCCTGTAATGACAGGCTATGAACTGTCACTTGAAATAAAAAAAGCAGATATAAAAATTAAACCGCCTGTTATAATTTTAAGCAGCTCGTTAGACAGACAAACAATAGAAGATTATAACGAAATAGGTATCCGTTATGTTTTTCAGAAACCTGTCGATCTGAGCAGCTTTAAACAGGCTGTTGAGAAATCTCTCAGGCAGGCTTTAACAAATAGTTAAACGGTAAATTCTTTTTCCGGCTGTCACGAACCATACTTTTATCCCGATAAAGAAATCTGTAAGAATTCAATTGCATTAGCTATAAAATCTACTCTACTGCTTCTTCTCTCTCCTTTATCTGTGCAAGCAGACTTTCAACCATCTGTCTACCCCAATTGGGCATCAGTTCGTTAGCAGGGACAAATGCATCGTATTTTGCAAGCGATCTTTCAAGAACCGGTTTGGCTGCCGCCGGTCCGCCACCGAACTGTTCAGGTGTGTGAAACAAACCTACGCCGATTAAATAATCGGGACGCGGATTTAAAGTATCGAGTTCAGTAGCTTTCTTAAAATTTTGTGTATATGCCGTGCCGTACTTCTGCCACCTGTTCATAGGGTCAATTACCATACGCGCCTGTGCAATCATTCCTTTTAAAGTATAAATCTCAGATTCATCCGGTTGAAGTGAATCCGCAATATTTACAAACACATCTGCTTTATCAAGATACCCGTCCTTCTTATCCTTAAGTGTATCTGTGAAACTTGCAAGTGTGTAAACCATCGAAATATAATAGTAAGGTAGCCATTTGTCTTTTTCAGCAAGCGCAATTCTTTCAAAGCTGTTTGCAACAGCAAGGTAATCACCTACATTTTGCGCTGAATCTATCAGAACAAGATTCTTTTTCATTTCATTAACGTACCTGGAATCATCTGCATGAATGAGCCCTGTAAAAAGAACACAAACAAGAAGAGTATATAACATGTTCATTACTACTTCCTTTCGGATATTATTTATTTTTTTACTTGTTAAAAATTCCAATATCGAATTTCTATATTCAAAACATATAGTAACCTGATAATTGGATTTGATATTTGCTTGTCATTTGAAATTTGTTTTGGTGCTTAGTGCTCTAATTCATAAATACTATGACATAAACTATTCTTAATCTTGCTCTTAATCTTAATCGTAATCCCCATAGCACCAAGAGTAAGAGTAAGATCAAGATTACGATTAAGATTACGATATGTCATAATTAAGAATATGTGTGCATAGTTTAATATGGATTTGTTTCTCCAAGACTGATAAACATTCCTATAAATGCTGTTCTTAAAGCCTGTGGAAGAATCGGCTTATTAACAGTTCCGTCTGATGAATACCTGTACCCGTACACATTGCTGAAACCAAGAAGGTTATCAACAGAGAAAAATATTACAGTAAAGTTTCCGAACACACTCAATAAATGGCTGAAGTTTAAACTGAGATTGTTATAATTCTTTGCCCTGTCACCAAGAAACTCAGGATTATGTGGATTGTAAAAGGGTCTGCCGGTTGCAAATGTATATGTTATACCAACCAGTGTTGTAATTGATTGAAACCATCTTTTTGCAACAACAGAAAATGTATGGGGCGTTGCAAAAGTAGGGAAAGCCTGTGTTAAATAATTGCTGAAATCACGCTTTGTATCGAGATAAGAATAAGAAACCCAGTAATCCATATAATCAAAAGTTGCCTGGTCGCGCCAAAAAATATCGATTCCTTTTGCATAACCGTAACCGTTATTACTTAGGGGAACTTCCGGCAGGTCTAAAAAGGGATATTCATTATACAATGTACCCTTCGCCAGCTTATCATAATCTTTATAATATATTTCAGCCCGGAATGTTCTGTTGTTATCTATATGCTGAAAATTCAGAATATAATGAGTTGCTTTTTCATAATCGAAAAGCGTTGGACTGGCAGGTGTGTAGACAGTCTGCATTAAATAATCTTTCTGAGGCGTCTGGAAAAAATTGCCGTATGCAAAATTAAACTGTCCGTAAGTACTAACCCTGTATGCAAGTGAAAGACGCGGGGCAATATTCGATTTATCAAGAATTTTCGAATGCTCTGCTCTTACACCTATTCTTGCAGCAATATCATTTGTAAAGAAAATATCCGCTTCAACATATCCCGCAGAAAGAACTTCATTAATGTTGCTGTTAAGCTGGTTGTAACTGTCTTCATAAACTACATTCTGAACTTCGCTGCCGAAAGTAAGAAATGAAGCTGAAAAAAGATTTTTTGTAAGAGTAATTCTTCCCTGGCTTAATTTCTCTACCTGGTTAATGCCGGCGCCACCAAAATCAATTTTATCTTTATCGTAACTGAAAGAACCCCCGCCAAAGAAAGTCCAGTCTTCGCCGAGGATATCGCGATAACTTACATTAAAGTAATAATTGTCGGTTTTCAGTCCGAAATAATCTTTATATGAAATATTTCCGGCAGCAAGGCTGTCGAGATTTTCCATGTGTAAAGAAAGATCGCCGGTGCTGAATGTAGAAAGCACTTTCAACATACCCGATTCTGAAATCTTTTGCCTGTAATTGAATGAAGCGTCGAATCCACGCGGTGCAATATCCCAATCGGTTCTTTGTTTTTGTATTTCAAAATAGGGTTTTAAGTTTGAGTAAAAAACTTCACCAGCCATAGAAGCATCTTCCCAAACCTGAATATGAGAGGCGCCAAACCCTAACGGCATAAGATTTATTGAGGTTATAGTTTGATTTGCGAGGTCTTCTGTTTTTAATATCAATGCGGATGAGAGAGCCTGCCCGTACTGTGCAGAATATCCACCTGTACTAAAAACAACTCCTTTAAACAAAGCAGGCGAGAACCTTCCCCTGGAAGGAATATCAGGAACGCTGCTGTAAAAAGGTTTCTGCACAACCATATCGTCGATGATGGTTATTGTTTCGGAACCGGCACCCCCCCGTACAAAAAGCCCTTCCGTTTCGCCAACCTGCTGTGTACCGGGAAGTGTTTCAAGTGCACTGTAAATATCGGCATCCGAACCGGTTGTAAATATATCGAGAGGGCGAAGAATTACAGCTTTGTTCTCATCGCTTGCTTCAAAGGAGCCTGCTGAAATAACTACCTGGTCGAGTTCGCCAGCTTCTTCTTTAAGAATAAAATCAACAATAAGTTCACCGCCGCCGAGAGTAATTTTTTGCTCTTCTGATTTGTAGCCGATAAAACTTGCAACAAGAATTCCCTCCCCTTCTTCAAAAGTATCGAATGAATAATTGCCGTTTCCATCCGTTGAAATTCCATCATAAGTATCTTTTAGAAAAACGTTAGCGGAGGGAAGCGACTCCCCTTTTTCAGTAGATACTTTACCGGATATTTTAGTTTGTGCAAAAGATATGTTAATCAAACAAAAAAGGAATAGTAGAAACGACCTCATACATCACCTGAAAATTTCATAATGCACAAGTTAAATTAAGCGTAAAAGTATTTAAACAGAAATTCGGTGAGTTGAGGAGATTGGTCGGTGAGTAAATTGGATAATAAGTTTGCTCAATCCAACTTTTCTCCAAGTCCATGCTTCCTGAACAGCTCGGAATATTTTTTAAACACGGATGCTTTTATCCTGTCAAGCTCTTCAACAAACTCGATAAGTGTTAAGTCTCCGCCGTATTTAAAATAATAATCAGTCAAAAGACGAAGATATTTTTCAGTCAGCTTTGAGATTTTATCAAATGATAAATGAGTATTTTTATCCAGTGCATCAAAACTTCGCTCTTCTTCGGGGCGAATAAGTTCTTCATCGCTTAAGGCAGAATAATCATCTACCCTGCTCTCAAGCTCCTTGTGCACAGCCCAGTTTGTTGCAAGTTGAAAAAGAATTTCCACAATCTTATTTAGTTCCCGTTCTCTTTCATTAATATAGCTCAGCTTTTCCTTGTTTTCTTTCTCAATTGAGAGTGCTTCAATTTCAAATTTCTTAAGAAGTCCGGCAAGGTCTGTACGTTTTTCATTTCCGGAGACCATATCTTTGAAACGAAAAACTATTTTCTCGTTAAAAGCAATATCCATATCGTTGTTAATATTGTTGGCAACAAGCAGCTCAATAATTTCCTCCTTAAATTCGGGGTAACGTCGTTCAAGGAATTCTTCAGTATAAGTAAAACTATCATCGCATTCTTCAGGACTGTTCAGTAAACTGACAAGATATGACCTCAGTTTAAGGAGTATAAAAAACAGGTCGGGTTTATCGGGTTCCATTTTTTTAATGTATAATGTAGAATTAAAATTACATTTTA
>Ga0208373_1002796_pt1 | contig 18468 bp, 15 predicted proteins | sample RifOxyC2_FD_184036 | JGI IMG/M metagenome (GOLD analysis project Ga0208373, IMG submission 184036) | Soil microbial communities from Rifle, Colorado - Rifle Oxygen_injection C2 (SPAdes) | ecosystem: Environmental > Terrestrial > Deep subsurface > Rock core/Sediment | place: Rifle, Colorado... | reverse complement strand
CTGTCGTCCGATTACTCCGATTTGATATCGATCGCTCCCTTCGGACTCGAATCAGAGGACCCAAAATCAAGTATTCAAAACATTTATCACAAAATATTCCCCGTGATCAAGCCGACTGATAAAATCGTTTACTGGGGAGGCGGAATTTGGAATTGGTTCGACCCGCTTTCTGTAATAAAAGCGATTGAGATTATTTCCAAAAAAAGAGGCGACGTCAAACTTTTCTTTCTCGGAGTCAAGCACCCGAATCCGAAAATTAAGGAGATGGAGGTGGCGAATGATGCTATCGCCTACGCAAAAAAACATGAACTTGAGAGTAAATTTGTATTTTTTAATTACGGCTGGACCGATTTTGCAGAAAGGATTAATTTTCTCTCTCAAGCAAGCATCGGGGTATCGACTCATTTCGACAATCTAGAGACTCGCTACTCGATGCGTACCAGGATTCTCGATTACCTTTGGGCAGGGCTTCCGATTATCTCCACCGAGGGCGATTTTTTCGCCGAGCTGATCAAAAAAGATGGTCTGGGCATCGTCGTCAAACCCAAAGATTCCAAGGCAATCGCGAGTGCAATTTTATCGATAATCGATGATCCGTCCCTCACTTCTCAATTCAAGAAGAATATCGCCAAAATCAAACCCCGGTTTTATTGGGAGAATATTCTCTCCCCGTTGATAAAAAGAATAAAAGATGATGATTTCTCATCGCCCTCTGCCTCGAATTATGATATAACAAGAATAAGTTTTAGCTATTATTGGGCAAAGTTCAAGAAGTTCATAAGCTGATAAATCGTATTATTACCACCACGGAAAGACACCACGGAATTACACGGAAATCAGTTATTGGTCATTAGTTTAATTCGTCATCCTTACTTGTATTGTTCTGTGACTATCCGTGGCACAGATCCGTGGTGGTAATGATACAAAATATTTGTATGCAAACTGAAAAAAGTAAAATTGCCTCGAACGCCTTAGCACAGATACTCGGAAGAGTGGCGGTTTTGGCGATCTCGCTAGTCTCCATAAAGCTCATTAGCAACTACTTAGGCCCCGCCGGAACCGGAAACTATACTACAATAATCGTTTACTTCACCTTTGTCATCGTTCTGGCCGATTTTGGTCTGTTCTCGGTGGCAGTGCGGGAGATATCTAAAAATCCGGAGAACGCCAGAGGAGTTTTAAAAAATATTTTTACAATACGTTTTCTCTCTGCCATCGCGGCCACAATATTGGCAATTGTGATTGTGATGTTCACCGGTTATGGGGAAGAGATTAAGCGCGGCGTCTTGGTGGCGGCGATATTCCCTGTTTTGAATCTTACCGGCAGTGTCTACGATATGCTCTTCCAATCCAAACTTCGGATGATTAACGTTGTATGGGCAGACGTTCTTTCGCGCGTAACCTCTTTGGCGGTGGTTTTGGCCGCAGTCGTTTGGGATCTTGGTTTTTACCCGATAGTGCTTTCAATCTCGGTTGCTGCAGTATTCAATTTTCTAATCAAGATGCTTCTCTCTCGGGGAGAGCTCCACTTCGGTTTCGGCTTTGAATGGCCGAAAATCCGCACTATTCTAAAAATGGCTGCGCCCCTGGGGGCCGTCTATGTGGTTAATAATATTTATTTTAAGGCCGACGCGCTACTCCTTTTTTACTTTAAGGGAGCTCACGACGTCGGCATTTATGCGGTATCATATCGAGTGCTCGAAACGACGATATTCGCCGCCTCCTATGTTGGCAACTCTTTGAAACCCCTCCTTTCAACCTCTGTCACAAGCAATCCGGAGCGGGCTGGGAACGCCGTCTCCAAAGCTCTGACTTTCCTTCTCTTTATGTCGCTCTTTGTGGCAATTCTCTGTCTTTCATTTCCCAAAGAGATTATCCTCTTCCTCTCCAACAGTGACTTTCTGCCTGGAGCTTCTGCTCTTATGATCCTGGGGAGTGTCGTCGTCCTTGTTTTTCTGACCAATATGGTCTGGGAGATAATGATAGCAAAGGATATGCGCCAGACTTTAATAATTACCGCCGTGCTCATACTCTCCGCCAATGTAATTCTAAATTTGATTCTGATCCCCAGATACAGCTACGTCGGAGCCGCCAGCGCCAATTTAATCTCGGAAGTGATACTGCTAATCACCGGCTACTATATCGCGGGCAAAGTAGTTAAGATCAAATATGATTTTGTGCGAGCTGTTAAATTGATTCTTCTGGCAATATTCTCAATCGGCTTAGCATATTTGATAAAACTCTCCGGCATCTATTTTATTATCAATGCCTTCGTCGTCCTCACTCTATTCGGCACAATAGCATATCTTTTTGACGCTATTGATAAAAATTCGGTCAGAGAATACCTGCGGTCGAAAATAAAATAAATGTAACATAATCACCACGATTCTCGGTTAACGGTTATCGGTAACGAAGCCCGTTTTCTCAAATAATCAAGAAACAAGATACAAGATACAAACAATAACCAACAATCAAATTCTAATAATCAAATAATTCTTTTGTAGTTTGGATATTGAATCTTGTGACTTGTTTGTTTCTTGTCTCTTGTATCTTTGAATTTATATACGGGCATCGTAACCGTAGGACGAGAAATATGCCTGATTTATCAATAATTATCGTCAACTATTTCACCTCTAGTTACCTTTCAAAATGCTTGAGGACTCTTTATGAGCACACAAAGGGTCTTAATTTTGAAGTTATCATCGTTGACAACAGCGCGAGCCCTAACGAGCTTGCGAAGCTTAAGAAGCTCGAGAAGCTTTATGGAAGCTTGAAAATCATCGCCGATAGCAGAAACTCCGGCTTCGGAGCCGGCAACAACCTTGGTGTCAAATACGCAAAAGTCAAGTATCTTTTACTTCTAAACCCGGATACGGAAATTGTTGACGACTCGATCGGAAAAATGCTTAAGTTTCTTAAGTATCATAAAGAGATCGGCGCACTAACTTGTCTTCTTTACCAAAAAGACAAAAAAACGCTTCAGCGAGCATTTTTTGGAAAATTCCAGAACCTCTCAACGCTCACTATTAGACGATACAACTATCAGAAAGTTGATATTGGACAGGAGTTCTTTTACACCGACATAGTGACTGGAGCGGCGTTAATGATGAAAAAGTCCTTATATGAGAAACTAGACGGTTTTGACGAGAGATTTTTTATGTATCTCGAAGATGATGACCTCTGCAAACGACTCTATGACTTAGGATACAAAAATGCGGTGCTCACTACCGCTAAAATAATCCACTATGAAGGCGCAAGTGCAACCAAAAAAACCAGATCTAAATATTATTTCGAGAGCCAAAAACTGTTCTTCAGAAAACATAACGGTTTGCTTGCAACGCTCGCATTACGATTACTCCGCTTTCCCTACCGTCTTCTTAGACCTTACAAATGAGAGCCATAGAAGAATTGTCACAGAAACAAATATTGATGCCACAGCGATCGTTCTGGCAATAACAAAGTAGTTCTGGGGTTCGAAATATAGAACTAGGTCAATGTCGATGCTGCCATCATCGTTAATTTGATATTGATCGCTCCCCAACTCCTCTTTGATCTCATCAGGGTCTATCGTCCAGCCGTTCGCATAGCCGAGGATATTTTGATGCGTTTCATCAAAAATCGGTTTATCGGTTATCGATAATCGGTTATCGGTTGACGGATATATCTTCCATCCCTCGTGATAACTCTCCAAGAAATTGAGATTTTGTGCGTTCGAGAGATTTGATACTTTTATCTTGTATTTCGTAGTATCAATTTTTTCGAACTCAACTTTGGCACCGCCGTCAGAATAAATCCTCGGCTTCGCATTCACAATTTCGTAAATGTGATCGGCAACCTGCTTGATCTCCCCGGGATTCGCCGAGATCAGTTTTTCAAAAAACTCCGGATCGTTTTTTATCAAACTCAAATCGTTATCGTAAATCTCTGCCCCCGAATATCTTTCAAAATTTGATTCCCATATATCGGAAAAATCAAAGATGTATTTTACATTTTTTTCTTTTAATCCTAAGATATCATGGGTTGATACTATCTTGTATTGTTCGCTATCTCTCACTTCTTGAGGCTGAATGTAATTTGATATCGACTCCATGCCGGAATTATCCATTACGCTGTCTGTTCCGGAGTTTTCAATCAACCGCCTCCTAACATCTTTTTTTGATTGATTGAAATACGAGTACTGCCCAAAGAATGGATACGATAATACCCGATACGTCGAAGTGTCGCTTTCCCAAAAAGTTGAAAAGCTTTGGAATTTTTCCCTTGCAAACTCATAGTCCAGTTTTGGCAGTTTCGTAGCTATCGTATATCCATTTATCACAGCAAATATTATTAAATACAAAAGCAACGGATAGTAGAAATATTTGTTCTTAATTTTCGCATTAGCAATGATTGATAGTTCGAAAAGTACTACAATCGGCGCAAGGTGCCCTACCTCTCGAAATATTGGCGCAAAAGTCGAAAATGGTGCGAAAGTAATCGAGTGGAAGAACCCCGTTGATGATATCAATAATATCGCCCAAAGAATAAACCAGAGTAAAATATTGCCAAGTTTTTTTCTTAAAATCGCAATAACTATTATTCCGATCAAGCCCAGCGTAAACAATCCAAAATATGCAAACTCGATTTTGGAGAAATAGTATTTTATCGTTGTCGCATCGGAAAAAGCCAATACTGCGATATTGAGCAGTTTTGCCCTCATCGCTCCGTCAAACGCGACCGAGGTTGCTTGGCCCGAAAAGCTTGAGACCTTATTGGCGCCGACAATGAAATTCGAGAGCCAGGGAAGATTTATCAAAAGTGCAATGATGACGGAAACAATAGAATATTTTAATGAATATAAATCTTTTCTAATTAGAAAGAAAACAATAACGAACAGTAGGGCAAAAGCAAAAAACTGTATTTGCACTCCGACAAATGCGAGGAGCAAGCCTAAAATGAGATAGCTTTTTAGATCTTTTTTAAATTTTGAGGTAAGAAAATAAATTAATCCCACAAATATCGGGTAAGCGATAAAAAAACCCATATGCCCGGATATGAGCTTGTAAAGCACCGCGGGATTGAGTATCGCAATTAGTCCTACTGTGACCGATAATAATTTATCGGATTTTATTCTTGAGATCAGATACAGAAAATATGAAGAAACTGTTGCCATAAATACAATTAGCAAATAAAGAATAACTTCTGGATTGAGTCCCAAATATCCAGTCGACGACAAGAGCAGTCTAGACCAGTAGTTAGATGTATATGCCAAAGGTCTTCCCAATCCGGAGCTAACCCAGCTTAGGGACTCAATTGAGAATATATTTCTAAGTTGTGAATCAAAAACTGGCCAGCTCCAATCCCAAAATTGACCTATCCCTTTGCGATAAGCGGAAAATATTAGAAAGTACAGAATCAGATACAAAACAAAAACAAACCAATTTGATTTGAAAAATCTTTTTGCCATTGAGATTATACTATCACGAACACGTAGATACGGAAAGGCACCCCGCGAAAGGGGCGCCTGACCGGTACGACAACGACTACTTCACGCGACCCGAACCTTAATACCGCCTCGAGCGAGCTTGTGCTCGAGGATGATCAAGTTCGGGCAACAACGGCGGATCTCGGCGATGACAACGCTCTTCGCTCTGCTTCCGCCACAAAGGACAGAGAGCGAGCCGCCGTCGGGACCACCGGCGCCGTTGACTTTCCAGCCCCACGCGCCGAACCCCTGCACCAGGTCTATGAGCCGCTGGCACTCCTCGGAAATGAGATCCTGGTGGAGCGCTCGCTGTGCCTCGGTGTTGCGATACAACACCTTGCCATAGCCGGAGAGATCTCCGCTTGCGAGACAGTGCCTGGCTTCGGCCGGCAAGATCCGGAACGCCTCGAGTCGAGGGTCCAGTCTCCCTTTCTCCTGGAGTCCCTCGATCACCGCCTTATGGACATCACTCGACCTGTGGGCCGAGCCATAAATGGCAGTGAAAAGGCGATCCTCCAAGGCCGCGACTACATCCTCGCGAACTCCGATGGGGAGCATACGGCAATTCGGATATTGCCAGATGTCCACCAACCCGGCTCCGCACGCGTGAGCAGCCGCCCACTGATCTTGGACTCCGCACTCCACTCCCATCACCAGCGTCTCTACTTCGTGCGCCGACCTCGCCACCCAATCCGCATCGATCTCGCCTCGGTTCAGATACTCGATGGCGGCGATGATAGCGGTGGTGATCGAAGCCGATGTCCCGACCGAGGCCCCCGGCGGGATACACCCTGCCGTGGCCGTGATTCTCAAGTCAATACCGGTCGGAAAGTAGGGGGTGATAGTCGACATCGTCGCCCCCAAGAGGTTGTCGGTATCCCAACCGTCGCCGTTTCCGTCCTCGGTCAAATCAAGACCGATATCGGGAGCGGCTAGTCGGATTTCCCTCTCTTTGGACGACAACCTTGCCTCTACTTCCGCTTTCACGCCTTGGTAGCCGCCTCCATCGATGCCGGCGTACACCGACAGGTTGCAGACCGACCCATGCTCGGCGAAGTGAGTGTCAATCCATCCGCCGACATCGCAGATGCGCACCGGAACTTCACAACCGATGCGAATCAAGGAAACTTCTTCGCGGCGCAATCTTGCGATCATGGCACCCTCCAGGGTTATAAGTGTCGTTATCGTATATTATCGTATATTTAAAAATAGCTCCTGTCAATGCTTTTTTCCACAGAAGCACAAAATTAGTGCGAAGAATCGTCCCAATTCGATCCCTTTCTACTCGATAGGACTCGTCTTATCCAACTTTACGAATTCCACAATTGTCATTATCAAAGTAGCCACGAGCAGGCAAAATACTAGCACTCCCGCGTCTTCGCTACGGTTATTAAAATTTGTAATAACTAATGCCGGAAAGAGTAAAAGTGCGAAAATTATTGCTTTCGCTAGTGTTTTGGACGGTAGCGGATAAAGAATCTGCCAAACAACAAAAGTAAGCAGAGCTACCTTGAGAACTGCCCAGCCCAGATAAAAACCTATTACTATTGTTAGAGCAACAAGAAAATAATCAACATTTTTCCGTTTACTAATTTTTTTGATATTTATCATTTAATCCGTAATTCTGCTTCTACATTGATGTTTTTAATCCCAAACAACTTCGCGGCGTTCAATTCTGAAATTTTTTTTGTTTTGCTCTCCTGGTCACAGATAATTTTAATATAGATTACATTCTGTTTGCCATCTCCGGAGGTAATAATTTCGAATTTATTACTAACAATTTTCGGCGAGTCTATATCTACTCTCATTTGGACTTCTTGCCAGTTAACTTTGTCAAAAGATATGTAGAATTTCGAATCCGTATAGTTGCCACCGGGCTGATCTGCGGAAATGCTGAATTTGTCAAACGGGTAGACCGTATTAAATGTATATATTATGCTCGTATCCTTGTTGTCTTCACCGGCGATTCCATTCACACTATTATCATAAAAAATACCAGGGTTGTCATTTTCTGTCCCACCAATTTCTGAAATATCAAGGAAATCAGAAAATCTCCCATTTTGTTTATATGTATATAAGCCCTTCCCTCCGCCGATATCCTGAATTATCGCTCCAGTTGGGATCTTTCCACCTTCGTAATCAGAAAATTCTGCGCCATAAAGTTTAAATAATAAGCTTCCATCCATATTGCTATGCTGCCCCCTGACCAAGGTAAAAATGTCGTTATTTTCGAACTGTTTGTTTTGACCTAATACGATTAGAGTGTTCAGGGGGTTGAACTCGGTTTTGTCATTATTGATACAAAACATATATTGTTTACCGTAAGTAAGATTCGCTACCATGGGTATCCGGTATATGTTATTAACATCGTCAAGCAATAATTGCTCAATTGCGCGCGCTCTGTCAAAACTGTAAAATGCCAACCTTTCAAAAATTGATTCGTCAGAGGAGTTGTAGCCGTATAGTTCTAAATAATAATTCCCGATTCCCCCCGTTCCAACAAATTTTAGCCTTAGATCTACCGCTGAAATTGTATCGGAATTAGCGACGAAAATTTGGCAAATTTTTTGTTGCTTTCTCCGAAAAACATATTCGTGTTCTGCCTGATCGGACCAATTTGAATGTAGGGTTTTATTAAAATCGGTCCTGCCAACAATAGATTCTTTTAAGTCCTTGATCTCCGCTTGAGTGTTCGCGCTGATTGCAAAAGTGCGGATATTTTCTATTCTGATAACGCCATTATAATTTTCGTTGTTATTGGTGAAAACAAGATCACGATAAAAATCGTCACTAGCGAAAACTCCCTCAAGACTGACCTTCTTTTCTCCGACTGAAAGCTGATACGATTTAATGGGCAGTTGCGAGCCGAAACGATCTTTTACGGAAACACTGAGATTAATCTTATCGTCCATGCCATTTCCAGCAGAATCTGCGCCAACAAAAGCATCGAATAATATTCGATATCCATTGTTGGGAGAGACAGAAATCGCTTCTTCCAGCACAAGTTCGTTCATATCTTGATCCATGAAATAAACACCCTGTTCGGCGCTCGACAAGCGGTTAATTTCATGCATGTAGGCTTGATTCGAGTGTTCATCTTTAAAATTTTTGCCATAGAGCGTAACTCCCAGCAAGAGTAAAAATATCAATAAGTATTTGCCACTGTTCCAGCATGCAAATTTTCTGATCGCAAAAAGCGTCGTTCTATCTTTTTTCATTTGAATCTTCTTCGGTTTTTTGCTACTAATATTATTGCATATCCCAAACTTATCAAAAAAGCTACGCCAGATATTATTATGCCCAGATAAAATATTTTTTGAGGCCGAAATTCCAAGATCAATTCAATCTCATAGCTGCCATCAGGTTTTTTAGTACAAATATTTTCATTACCGCAATCTTTGTTCGTGTCGAAGATCCAGCTATTTGCATAACCGTTGGCTTTTAGACGTGTATCAGCAAGTATCGACTTCTCAATTGGCGATACGCGGTCATCGGTTGACGGATATATTTTCCAGCCCTCATCGTAGCTTTCGTTGAATATTATTGGGAATTGTCCCTCCGCATTATGAATTTTCAATCGATATTTTGTTGAGTTTATTTTTTCAAATTGAAGTTCTGGTCTCTCTGTTAGACCGGCACTATTTACGACAAGATTATTCATGCTCTCAATTTCGCTAGGATTTTGTTTTCCAAGATAGATCGCAGAAAAGTGCTCCGAATCTTTTTGAGAAATTGCGTTAATAATACCATCTGAATTATTGTCAATTTTAATATTGGTTGGTATATAAATATGCGGTATCAATTTGGTTTGGGATAATTCAAAAACCTTGAAATATTTATTATCTGAGATTATCTTAAAATCAGCATCTGAAATTAATTCTGCATTCAATTTCTTATAATTCGTTTCTCCTTTCGGGCTACCCTCAATTCCAACAGCAAATGAATATTCCTCGGGAATATCTTTATGAAGAATCAAATACCGGACATTGGTGTATTCAATAAGCTCCTTGTAGAAACTAAGATCATTACTGGTCGGATTGCCTGGCAAAAACCAGCCGTTGTTCCACACTGGCCTCTCAAACAAAAACTGGTCTGGATGGCCACCGCTTGCATAATAGTTGCCACTGCCCCAATCCAATGTCAAACCATTCGGCAATTGAGGCAATGATAAAATTGAAAAATCATCATCTAATCCTTTGAAATATGAGTTAATCTCGTGATATTCATCGGGAATTTCTGTTTTATGTATATCGCGGGCGACAATACCTCGGAAAAACGGCGTCGCAGAGAATATTAACAAGATCATCGGAGCTATTAACAGTAACCTTTTCACCCCCTTACACATATTCCATTTTGAGACTATCTCCTCCAACCAGATCAGACTTATCGAAAACAGAATAGAAATAGAGAAAATACAAAAGTAGATAAATTTATAATAACTTGCTCGGTACATTTCGAATGATGGTACTTTCGCATAAAGTATTTTATTTACTAACGAAAAAGGCTCATGTTCCGCTTTCGCAAAAAATATCGAAAGGATGAATATCGAAAATAAAAATATCTCAATTTTAGATTTCTTTTTTTTCAGCAAAAAAGATAATGAAAGCAACAGGACAAGACAGCTGGCGACGATGGCTTTTTTGCTCTGGACAAATGTATTAAAAATAAAAGCATCTTGCGCCGGATGCCCCCTAAATCTTAAAAGATTGCTAAATGATGTCTGTGTGCTGTTGTAATCAATTGACACTTCGTTACTGGTTACTTCACCGTATGGATTAGCATTATTCCCCAATATCGGAAAGATAATAAAAGCGGAAAAAAGCAGTATCAATAGAAGAGTCGGGAGAAAATTTTTCCATTTATGGATTAATTTATTGTTTCCCCTGAAAAATAAGTCATAAAACACAATTATGGCAGTAATACTAATTGTGTTAGAAGGATTGCCGCCGAGAAGGATTATAAACAAGAGCGCGAAAACAATTTTTTGCCAAAAATGTTCACCAATATGATAATCCTTAAGGTAAAGAAGAAATATCCAAGGCAGGAGCATGTAAGAGAAAAGATAATTGGTGGGCGGGAACGAAAGCAAAATCATCGTGTAGTTGTTCAGAATATAGAAAAGTGCCGCGAGCAAAGAGACAAACGAAAGCTTGGCATTCTGCTTTTTATATATCTTCTCTCCGATAAAGAAACTTAGAAAATACATGCCCAAGCCGGATATGAAAAAGAAGAGAAAGTAATAGACCCTGTCTATTAGCACTGGAGATAACCCGATCCTATTTAGAACATTTATCGCGGTGATATGGCCTAAAGCAGTGGTAGCTATTACGTTGGACCTCCCAGGAAATGTGTAAGAGTCCCACATATGTGTAGCGAGATCAAATTGAGTATCTGAAAAATGATATCCAACGCCGGCGTCATCGCCGATGAACTCCTTTTTTACTCCCAGATTCGTAAGAGTCACGGTCAAAGCAATAAGAAAAATCACCGTCGCAGAGAGAAGATGATATTTATTAATTTTCAGAGACGCTGATTTGATAGTATTCGTTAGATGCATTGGGGAATTAAACGATCATTTCTTTTACTTTTTGAGCAGTTTTCACTAAGTTGTTATTGCTGTAGTGTTCCCTCGCATATTCTAAGCAATTTTTATGGATATATTCTTTTTTCTCCTGAATCCTCTTCATTGTTTTTGCGACATCATTTTCGTCAAACGGATCGACGAGCCATCCGATAGAATCAGGTACTAGAGACGGCATTATAAGTTCATCTTTTCCCGCAATAGCTGCATATTTTGGAATAATGATGGGAGCGCCAGAAGCAAGCGACTCCACGGCTGGCAACGCAAGATAGGTGACATCAGCGAAACTCCAGACTACGTCGGCCCATTGATACAACTCTGCAAGCTCCTTTTTCTCGTTGATATAACCACCATATTTAATATATTTGTACTCCCTGGATAAATTCGCCACTTTGTTCACATCGGCTCCCATACCAACAAAAGTGAAACGATAATTTGGATTGTTTTTCATCTTCATGGAAAAATCGATTAAAGGGAAAACTCTTTTGTCTTTGTCTATTCTTCCGACATACAATACCCGCAAATCATCTCCCGGTGCTCTTTTGTTTTTTTTGGAATTAAAAAATATTTCATCGGCATAGTGGTCATTTATAAAAAGCTCATCTCCGCTTACGACAGAGGATAAATCATCTCGGGAACCGATTGAATTTACAACCGTAAAATCAACGAAACGAAATAAAAATCTAAGAATTGATCTTTTAACTCCAGAGGTATATCCTATTACACTGTGATACATAATAATATTTTTCTTCCCAAATAGCTTAAAGAATGGGGAAAGAATTAAACCTGAAGTTAAACCGTTATAAATAATTGCCTTCGGATTCAAAAAGAGAGCGGCCGATAAAGCTGCGAGATAAAGAGGCAGATACCACAAAAACCCTAGTGCCGGACTCGCACAAGTAATATTTCCGAAGCGAGTATAGGCAAAATATGGAATCAGATGATAACGAATTCCCCTGATTTTCTCCGATGGTTTCCCCAAACCTAGAATATGGACTCTGCAACCTGACTGTGAAATTTTTTCAACGATCTTTTCAATACACAACCAGCTCCCGCAGGGAAAACATTGAGTTATAACAAGTATTTTATTCATGTTTTTTATCAATTGAATCTGATTTATTCTTAAGTATTGCAATAATTACTGGCGCATATCCCCTCAATGTTTTTCTAAATATTATTCGATCGATTTTTCTGTAACCACTGCCGTAAGACTTTACGATTTCCATCTTGTGATAGCGTAAAAAATCGATAAGAGCCCTACGAGTGAAGACTCTAATGTGATGAATAGTGTTATCGCCATAGATTTTTCTGCCGATTGCTCCCTTACCAAATGCCGAGCTTATATTTGAAACTTCGGTAGGCAGAGGTTGCAAACCAAAAAGGAGCATTAGCCGGCAGTGCCAAGCAGCAAGATTCGGAGTTGTAAGATAAACAAACCCACTTGGCTTGAGCATTGTTTTAATCCTTCGGATAAAGGTATCGGTTTCGTCAATGTGTTCGATGACATCAGATGCAATAATTAAATCAAATTTTTTTTCTCCGGCTAGAATTTTTGAGTCTAATATGTCGCCGCAGATAAAACGCCCGCCAATTTTTTCTACTTTACCGCGATAAGAAGAATCTTTATCCAGGCCGAAATAAATAAGTCGCTCGCGATCAATATGTTTTTTTACTACTTCTAGTTTTAAGGCTCTATAAAAATGACCATCGCCACAACCGATATCAAGTATCGCAAAAGGCATCCGGCTTCCTTGTTGGGATAGTAGCTGCGAAATAAATTCTATTCCTTCCCCCCAACGCTCCTCCCTCCCAGGAGTAAAATTTCCATCCTGATGCTGCACTCTTTGCCTTCCTACCCCTCTTAGATCTACCTTTGCTTTATCACAACAGCCGGATTGCCGGCAACTACGGAATATTCTGGTATGTCTTTTGTCACAACCGCTCCTGCTCCGATTACCGAACCTCTGCCGACATCTACTTCCTTCAGAATGATCGCCTTTTCACCTATCCAAACGTCATCTCCGATAAGAATTGGTCTGCCCGCTCTTTTCATTCCTTGTCTATTTATATTCGCATTTCTTTTTGCGAAATCGTGATCTCCGGAGATTATACTGACATCCTTGGCTATTATAACATCATTACCGATCGTGATACCGCGAGAGGCATACAGGGCCACATTCTTACTAATCCAAACATTGTTCCCGATACTAATCCCCGAGGGGTTTTCGATCGTTGTGATGGCAAAAGTCTTTAAATTATTTCCAAATTTTACTCCAAGAAATCGGAGAGCTAAACGATTCATTAGGTAGTTAAAATTGAATAGCAACACCTGTATCGCTTTGAGTGTTCTGTAAAACATAGTCAACTATTTAATCTCCTTGATTAACACTTTCACAATCTTACTTGTGGCCTTGCCATCTCCGTACGGTCTTGCTTTATTCGAGGCAAAAATATTCTTCTTTTTCGAAAAATCGGCGCAAAGTTTCGGCAATTTTTTGATCTCTTCGCTCTCGGGATCGAGTAAAATATTCGCTTTCAGCTTCACCGTATCCGTCCACTCCGTGCTTTTTCGCAAAGTAATGCAAATTTTCTTGGCAAAAAAGGCCTCTTTCTGAAGCCCTCCGGAATCCGTAATAACAAAATCGCATGCATCAAGCGCTTTAAGCAGTTCAAAGTAACCCAGAGGAGGAACCGTAACGATGTTATCGTTTTGTAAATATGCCGATAGTTCTAATTTCTCTATCATCTTCTTCGTCCTGGGATGTATCGGAAAGAGAATCTTGTGAGATTTGATCTTGCTAACCGCTTCCAGAATATTCTTTAAAGTATTTTTACTGTCCACATTTTCCGCCCTATGCAACGTCATTAAAATCGAGGCTCTTTCACCTCCGGTGATTTTCCCAAGATCAATATATTTAATTTTTTTCTGATTCTCCAAAAATACATCGTAGAGCGGGTCGCCGAGAAATATTGACTTGCCGTGAACTTTTCCGACTCTCAAATTATCATGATCGTGTTTTGACAAAGGGAAAAGGAGATCTGATAGGTGATCGATGAGTATTCTATTGTACTCCTCTGCCATCCGAAAATCATGGCTTCGGCACCCCGCTTCCACATGGCAGAGTTTAACCATTTTTTTGTTCGCGGCGATAGCAGCTCCTAGGCTTGAATTCGTGTCTCCCCATACTGCTATTAAATCCGGTTTCAACTTATCTATCGTTTTATTCATCCCAATGATAATCTTTCCCATCTGTTCATTCGGGGTCAATCCGCCTACTCCCAGATTAACATCCGGTTTGGGAATATTTAGTTCACGAAAAAATATATCATTCATATCGTCCGAATAATGTTGTCCTGTATGAACCAAAGATAGTTCGACATTCTTGTTTTTTAGTAAATTGTGAATAATGGAAGCGAACCTGATGAGTTCCGGCCTTGTTCCAAAAACTATCATGATTCTTTTTTTTGCTTTCATATTACTTTTCCCTTCGCGTTTTACTTTTTTTGATAATATTCCCGCTTTTATCTACCTTTCCCTGCACTTTCGCCGGATTGCCATAAGCTAATTCAAAATCTCCGATATCCTTTGTCACGACACTGCCGGCGCCGATCATCGCGAAAGTGCCTATAGTGATGCCGGGCAAAATTGTCGCATTAGCCCCGATTGAAGCGCCATCTTTTACTATCGTTTTTTTAATCTTCCAGTCAGTTGTCTTTTTCGGCGTTCCGTCTTCGTTGATAGCCCTTGGAACTTTATCATTAGTGAAACAAACATGGGGGCCGACAAATACCCCGTTCCCCAACTCAACACCATGAAACACGGAGACATTATTTTGAATTTTCACATTATGACCGACTATGACTTCAATATCGATATATACATTTTTCCCGACCACACAATTCATCCCGATCTTCGCTCCCTCTCTAACATGGGCATGGTGCCAAATTTTCGTCTCTTTACCGATTGTCGCCTCCAAAGAGACCTCTGCCGTATGATGCTGGAAATGAACAGGCTTTTTAGAAGGTAAATTATTTATCTGCTTACTTGATCTCTTTATCATATACTCTCTCAATAAATTTGATGGAGTTAATCGCCTCGGAGATATCTATCCCCTTGCCTTTAGCTATTTCGGCATATAAAGTCGGGTGGTTCGGGCAGGAACCGGCGTGAGTACCGTATGAGTTCGGCTCAAGCGATTTTCCGAATTTACCAACCAGCTTGTTCCATTTGTCTTCAAAAATTTGATTGAGGAACATCGCTCTCTCAATTTTATCCAGTGCCCTTCCTCCGACTTCAATATAACCTTCAGAGCCCATAACCGACAGAGTACATTCCAAGTTCGAAGGTTCGGAGGCAATTGTTACTTCTAGGGATCCGGATGCGCCCGACGGAAACTGTAGAATGGAAAATACGGTGTCTTCAAACTCGACATATTTATGCTTGTTATTGAAAGTTGCGGAGCTTTTTACCTCCGGCAATCCGAATAAAAGCTGGATAATATCCATATAATGGATACCTACTTCGTAGAGGGTTCTACCACCGACATTGATATCTGCGCGCCAAGAATCGAAATACGACTCCGGTCTCTGCCAGCGTTGGGTCAGAGTCACGGAACGAATATCACCCAAAAGGTTGTTGCCAAGCGCCTCTTTCACCATTCCAACGGTTGGGTTATACCTTACTTGGAGAACTGCGTATGCTTTCTTCTTAAGCTTTTTTGCCCAAGCACAAATCTCCTCAACTCTTTTATTCCTAAAATCTATTGGCTTTTCGACCAAAATATCGTAACCGCTTTTTAGGGCATCTATCGCTTGATCGTAGTGGCAGCTATTGGGAGTGGCGATGGATACCATCTCCATCTTCCCCTTCATTATCTTATACATTTCTTTATAATCGGTGAAACCGAATACTTCGTGTTCTTTCGCTCTGATATCCAGTTTTCTTTTATCGATATCGCACAACGCCACAAGTTCAAAATCATCCGCATTTGCAGTTATCGCTTCTATGTGGCGATCAAAAATGACACCGCATCCGATTATCCCCACTCTCTGCTTTTTTAATTTCGGCATAGCCACTCCCACAAATTAATTGATGATAATCGATTCAGAAGGGCATTGATCGCTTGCTTCTTTGACAACAGCCAGATCGGCATTCGGGTTCTTTATCTCTGCGGTACCCTGGTGATTCAGTTTGAATACACTCGGGGCGATATTGACGCAAACTTGGCAACCGATACAACCTTCTATCGAGTATTTCGCTTTACTTCTCATTCGCGATCCCTTTTACTGTTTTAATTATATACAAGATATCTCTACTTCTAAGTCTCGGGTGAACCGGCAATGACAAAACTTCCTTGGACATCTGTTCTGACACCGGAAAATCTCCAGCCTTATATCCTTGATTCTTAAAATGTCTGTGTAAATGCAGTGGCTTCGGATAGTAAACCCCCGGATTAATTCCTCTCTTCTTCAATGATTCTATCAGCTCATCTCTCGAATGTCCAAAGTCCTTGTCAATCCTAACGGTGTACTGATGGAAAACATGCCTGTGCTCGGCTTTGATTTTCGGAATAATCAATCCTTTAACATCTTTCAGCCCTCGCGAGAGTAGCTCTGCGTTTTGGATTCTTCTTCTGGAAAAACTCTCGATTTTTTTAAGTTGTACAAGGCCGATCGCCGCCAAAATATCGGTCATTCGGTAGTTGTAGCCTAAATCAAAATATTCGTATTTCGTCTTTTCCGATTGACCATGATGGCGAAACATTTTGCATTTTTCTGCAATTTTCTCATCATTCGTTGTTATCAGTCCTCCCTCGCCAGACATAATATTTTTAGTTGCGTAAAGGGAAAAAGCAGCCACATCCCCAAAATTGCCCGCTCTCGCTTTGCCCCGGTTTGCTCCAACGGCCTGGCAGGCATCCTCAAGAATCTTCAAATGATATTTCTTGGCAATCTTTTTGATGGCCGGATAATTATAAACCTGTCCGTAAAGGTCAACCGGGATAATAGCCTTAGTTTTTTTGGTAATCTTCTTCTCGACTTCTTTCGGATCAATATTGAAGTCATCTTCAGAAATATCGGCAAAAACAACTTTCGCTCCTTGCATCAGAATCGGGTTCGCAGTAGCGACAAAGGTAAATGGGGTAGTAATAATTTCGTCGCCAGGACCGATGCCAAGAGTATATAAGCCGGCATGTATGGCCGCCGTTCCACTGTTAAAAGCCACTGCGTATTTTGTTCCGCAGTATTTTGCAAAATTCTCCTCCAACTTTTCTACCACCGGTCCTTGGACTATCATTCCGCTTTTCAATACCTTGAGGACTGCGGCAATCTCTTCTTTGCCGATAATCGGTTTAGAGATATTGATCATATTTTCTTAATTCAATTTAATCAATTCAACTACCAACATTCTAGACTCAAATTGAGATTTTTGCAATCCATTGACAGATTAATATATTTCTGATAGTATTTTGGGGCACAAGTAAGTCTGCAACAATCTGATGAAAGTGGGAGGGGTGAACCCCTTGGGAACGCTTGACGGACGTTACTTGTCGCTCCCGGTCGGCCATGCCGACTGGGAGGAGAAGTCGACGTGGTTCCGATCCACCTCGTTTCGGGCCGCTAGGGCCGCCGGCTTCCTGCCGGCGATCGAGTGGAAGGGACGACCGCCTACGCCCGAGATCGCGGCGGAGATCGCGGCGGAAGGAGTCTACTGGGGCATTCACGCCCCCAACGACTTCGCCGATCAATTCCGTAAGGGCGTCTTCAACAAGGAAGTAGCCGACTTCCGGAGCTACATGGAGACGGTCGCGCCCCTGCGACCCGGCTACGTCGTCGTCCACGGGGGGCTCGATTCACTCATCCCCATGGGCGAGGTGCCGCTCGACGACCACATTGAGCGCTACAAGTCACCCATCAGTGGCCTCGAGTATGAGCTGGCGAAGATGGTGCAGTTCGCGTTCCATGCGGCCATGAGACGTCTGATGGTCGATGAGAGTGTTCTGCTCCTCGAGAACACCTCCATCACCGAGTTCGTCGACGGCGTCCGGCTCCCGACCTACACCCACCCCAGGGTGGGGAACTGGATCGATGTAGGAGCTATCGCACGTGCCTCCGGAGCCGAGCCGCTCTGCGACATCGGCCACCTCCAGTACAGCCACAACTTCTTCTATCGGGAGCAGGACTACGCCGGCCTCCCCTTCGCCGATGGCCCCGATCTCTGCAATCCGCTCCACCGGGCATTTCTCCTTGAGGGGCTCTGCGTGAGAAAGGGCGAGTTCCCGGTGTACCATCACGGAGCGCGGAGCCTCTCGGGAGCGATCGAGAAGATCGACGCCGACTTCTATCACCTCGAGGGCGGTGTGCGAGAGGAAGAGAACGGCAAGATCATGACCCACGCCCCCATCGAGTATGGGGACAGGAG
>Ga0208373_1002794_pt1 | contig 18469 bp, 20 predicted proteins | sample RifOxyC2_FD_184036 | JGI IMG/M metagenome (GOLD analysis project Ga0208373, IMG submission 184036) | Soil microbial communities from Rifle, Colorado - Rifle Oxygen_injection C2 (SPAdes) | ecosystem: Environmental > Terrestrial > Deep subsurface > Rock core/Sediment | place: Rifle, Colorado... | reverse complement strand
GATATGGACGCCGTCCTCTGCCGAAGGCAGATTTTTTGCGAAGCAAAAAACCTTTAGGGGACGGAGGAGGTCACATAGTCTATAAAATTGGGTTTGGAATGAGTGCTGAAGATGGCGGAGTGCGCGATAGGGAGGGAGTTGACAAGATATGTCTGAATACTTCTTTTGGAGAGGAGGGAGCTCCGCAGGTTTGGACGACTAATATTCATTTTAGAGAGGAAGGAGAGGGAGGGAGACATTTTGAAGTTCTTTATTTTAGAACTATTGATGCTGCAAGGGAGGCTGGTGGTGCTCCTCTAGGGATTCCTGTTCCGAGAGCTGTTTTTTCTAAAAGATATAGATTAGTTGATCCACGTAATCCTACGAGCAAAGATAGAGTTTCTGACTTTTATTTTCCGAGAGGGGAAGTTCCTTCTAGTAAGATGCCTTATGCATGTGTAGTATATGATGAAAATTGGAGAATTGGTGTGCAAGGATATGAAGATGCATTTCTGTTTAAAACACAATGGATGCAGTTGGCTGTTCCTCCAGCCCCTCAGAGAGCGGAACATCATAGAACTTTGGTTGCAAGAACTTAATAATAATTTTAGTGATTGGGATTAAAATAAAAATATTATCTAATGTTCGATAATTAAGTAATTGAGTAAGATAATTATATCTTTTAGGGTTATGAGCGAAGCGAATTAACTTGTCTTTTTTTGATTAGAAACGCCCATACCAGGAATCGAACCTGGATATCCTTGTGAAAATAACGCCGCTGGCAGGAATCGAACCTGCATATCCCGAAGGAAGCCTGCTCTCCAAGCAGGTAGGCTACCACTGCCCAACAACGGCACATGATTTAGTAGAATAAAAGGGTTTTAAATGCTTTCCAAATACTCTTTAATAAAAGGCCAGCAGATTCTTGTCCATTGGTCTGCGTCATTTTTTTGGTCATTTAGAATATTATCTACTTCTTCTATTGTGTAAAATTGTCCGGAGGACATTCCATCTGCAGCTTTAACATCCCAGTCGACTTGAACTATTCCAACAACTCCAAGATGAACTGAGTTGTATACGTCGCTTGTGTCTCTTACGAATCCAGTGATGTTTGGGAAAGGATATTCTTTCATAATAACTTCTTCAGTAAGTTCTCTCATTATTGCTTCATCTATTGGATTTTGTTGGTCTTCATTTTCATTTTTGTCTATATGCCCTCCAACTCCTCCAGAATATCTTCCAATATGCCTATTTTCCTTGTATCCTTCTCCAAGTGCTCTTCTGTAGAGAAATACTTGTTTATTTTTATTTATTATCCAGATGTAAGTCGTTAATTGAATTGTTTCTAAATCATTTTCTAATTCTTGATTTCTTTCTCTCCAATGATAATTATTAAGAATTAAATCTGTGAAATCTCTTTTTGATTTTTCATGATATCCTTGGAAATCTTCTTCCTTGAATAAAATATATTTGTTTATAACTAAAATCTCTTTTCCCATTTTTAGGATTAATAATATTAATATTTAAAGTTATATATCTTGTTTTTGTAATGAGAAATAAAGTAAAAGATGTTTTATATTGTAATGTTGATAGGGAAAAAATATTAAATGTCAGTCCCATTTTTAATCATGAAAATTTATGGTATTTTTATGAGTGGCTTGTGGAAAGATATAAAATACACTTAAAAAAAGATGTGGAAAAAATGCTTCCTCCCTGGACTACTGATAAGGTTTTGTTGAAATATAGGTTTACAAATGTAAGAAGAGAGCATGATAGGGAAACAAAATGGTTGATTAATAATATCTGCTTGAATAGTAATTTAAGTTATGAAAATAAACTGCTTAATATTATTTTGTTCAGATTATTCAATAAGTCGAGGACAATTGAGATAATCGGATTAGCAGATTTTGAAAAATTGAATTTTGATGAGATACTAAAGAAGATTAGTGAGTTTAGAGAATCTAACGAGAAATATGTTTGGTTTTCAAATGCATTTTTTACGAGTGGGCCGAAATCTGTTTCAAATAAACTATTTGGTGAGGGAGATGTTGTGCTGAACGTTATAAAATTGGTGGAGAGATATAATAAATTAGGCATTATTGATAAGATAAAATTATCTGGAAGCCAAAAAGAAGTTTATGATAATTTATTGTCTCTTCCAGGCATAGGTTCTTTTCTCGCATATCAGATATTTGTTGATTTTAGCTATCTATCAGAATTTCCATTTAGTGAAAATGAGTTTGTTGTTGCTGGCCCAGGATGCAAAAAAGGACTTAATTTGTTATTCGACGATTTTGGTGGATTAAGGTATGAAGAGGCTCTATTTTGGATCAGAGATAATCAAAATAGATTATTTCAGCAGTTTGGATATAATTCTTATAATCTATTTAGTGATTTGCCTGAGGAGGAAAGATATCTTAATCTGATGTCTCTGGAAAATTGTATGTGTGAAATATCAAAGTATATTCGAGCAATAAATGGAGAAGGTAGACCAAGGATAAGATATAAATTGAAATGAGAAAGAATTTATTCTTTCATCTCAATTTTAATTTGAACAGATCTTGGAATTTGTAATTTCATAATTGGATGAAGAACTCTATCCTCTGCTGGAATGTCCAGGATTCTTCTGTGGACTCTCATTTCGAAATTATCGAATGTTGCAGTGCCGTTTCCACATGGGCTCTTTCTGGTTGTGACTTTTAGATGTCTTGTTGGCAAGGGGATTGGTCCTCTAAGCATTACACCTGCTTTTGAAGTTATATCTTTGATTAATAGGATTACGCCATTCAGTGAGTCTATGTCAATGCTCGTTAATTTTATTCTTACCTTTGCCATTATTTGTTGAGAGAAATTTGCTTTTTAAACCTTTCTTGTTAAAATAATTTGAAGAATATAGTGGTTAATTTTGAATTATCTCATGTTCGATGAAATTAGAGTAGAATTTTATGCTCCAGTGGTTAATTTTATCTTCTTGGTTCAAACATGAAAATGAGTGGGCCCAGACACGCCGCGTGCGCTGGGCCCCTTCATCCCAGCCTAAGCGGGATGAATATGATATAATTTTGATTAAAAACAAATATATAAATACTTGTTCTGCTTGGGCAGATTATAATTGATAAAACTTGAGTTTTTCCTAGTCGTTATTGTCTAAAAGTGGCTTTAAGAAACATTTAAAAAGCCACTTTTGTAATCATTATTTACCGGAGCTTAATGCCTTTCAGATATAAATGTGCTCTCGGAATTATGCAAAAATGCACATATTACAACCAAAACATACTAAACTGAAGCCGCAAGAGGTGAAGGATCTGCTTGAAAAGTTCAATATTTCTATTTCTCAATTGCCAAAAATAAAATCTACTGATGTTTGTGTACCTGAAGGGTCAGTTAGAGGGGATGTTCTTAAAATTGATAGGAAAGAGGAGGACAAAACTTACAATTATTTCAGAGTTGTAGCCTAATATCATGGAAAAACATTTATTAGTTAAGAAATATCTTGAGCAGCATTCGTTAGTTGAGTCGAATATACTTTCATTTAATGACTTTATTCAGAATAAGATGCAGCAGATTGTTTCTGAAATAAATGAAACTCTTTCTAAGAATGAAGATATAGATATAAAGATTGGAAAGATAAGAATTGAAAAACCAAATATAATTGAAGCAGATGGTTCGACTACATTGGTTACTCCGGGTGTTGCGAGATTGAGAAATTTAACCTATGCTGCTCCAGTTTATATTGAATTAAGAGTTAAATATGGCGAGCAGAGTGATAGTGCTGAAGTAGAAATAGGAAGAATTCCAGTTCTTGTAAGAAGCGTTGCATGCAATACCTATGGGATGTCAAGGGACCAGTTGACTGAAAATTATATGGATCCTCTTGATACTGGAGGATATTTCATTATCAATGGAAATGAAAAAGTTATTGTTATGTCTGAGGATTTGGCAGCTAACCAGCCATTTATCGAGGAGATAAGAGGTAAATTAGGATTAAGATTATTTTCACAGAGAAATTCATACAGAATTCCTACAACTATTTCAGAGTCTTCAGAAGGACTTTTGGAAATCTCATTTTCAAGATTGAAGAATATTCCAACGGTTGTTTTGCTTAAGGCTCTTGGAATGATTAAGGAATCAGATATTGCAAAAGCAATTGGATTTGAAAATGATTGTTTGATTGTTAATCTTTATGAATTTGTAAATTTGCAGGATGCTGAATCTGCAATGATGTATATTGCGGAGAAATCTGGAATTCAGGGAACAAAGAAAGAAATTCTTGATAGAGTAAAGCAGAGGATTGATTCATTTTTCTTGCCCCACGTCGGTTTAGATAAGGCTGCTAGAACTGAGAAGGCATTTACTTTGTGTAGATTGCTCGGATTATATTTGAGATCAAAGGAAAATCCAAAGATGAGAACTGATAAGGATCATTATGCAAACAAGAGAGTAAAGCTTTCTGGAGATTTAATGTCTGATTTGTTTAGAGTAAATATTAATATTTTGATTAGAGATATAGAATATTCATTGCAAAAAGTTGCAAGAAGAAAGAAGTTTTATTCTTTAAAGACAATTGCTAAGTCCACATTATTTACACATAGAATTGAATCTGCTATTGCTACAGGTAGTTGGATTGGAGAGAGATCTGGAGTTACACAGAACATGGATAAGACGAATTATTTGGCAATGTTATCTCAATTACAGAGAGTATCTAGCATGTTACCTGGAGAGCAGGAGAACTTCTTGGCTAGAACATTACATCCAACGCACTATGGACGATTCTGCCCAACTGAAACTCCAGAAGGAACTGAAATAGGACTTAGAAAGAACTTGGCGATATTAAGTAAAATTTCCACATTCCAAGAAATTAATGAACAAGATTTGATGAAGAAGTTTTTGAGTATTGGATTACAGAAGGATTCTGGAACTGATGTTTTCTTGAACGGAAGGGCAATAGGGTTTGCTTCTAATCCTGATGAGTTTGCTAGAAAGGTCAGAGGAGCTAGAAGAAATTCTGAATTATTGAAGGAATTAAGCGTAAGATTTGATCCAATTTTGAATATGGTTACAATGTCTACTGAAGTTGGAAGAGTTTTGAGAGCAGTTGTTGTTGTTGAAAATGGAGCAAGCAAGCTTAAGGATGAGCATTTGGTTTTGTTGGAAGAGAATAAGTTAACTTGGAAGGATTTAGTTGATCAGGGAATTATAGAATATATTGATGCCGCTGAAGAAGATAATGCATTTGTTGCTTTGTATCAAAAAGAGATTAGTCAAGAACATACACATTTAGAAGTAGATATAATTGATATGTTTGGATTAATTACTAGTTTGGTTCCATATGGAAATCACGATCAGTCTTCTAGACTTAACAGAGGATCAAAGACCTTGAAGCAGAGTCTTGGAATTTATGCTGCAAACTATTTGACAAGATTAGATACTGATGTAAGCATTTTGCATTATCCTCAGAAACCTCTTGTAAGAAGTTTTGTTTATGATACATTGCAAGTTTATCCTTCTGGACAGAACATTGTTGTTGCAATAATGCCATTTGAAGGATACAATATGGAAGACGCAGTTGTGTTGAGTAAGGCTTCTGTTGATAGAGGAATGGGCAGAAGCACATATTTTAGACCATATGGTGCAACTGAATTACAATATGCTGGAGGATTGTCTGATGAGATATTAACTCCAGATAAGGATGTTGCAGGATATAGAACTGAGGCATCATATAGGTTCTTGGAAGACGATGGAGTGGCATTCCCTGAAGCAGATATGAAAGAAGGGGAAGTTCTTATTGGAAAGACAACGCCTCCAAAGTTCTTATCTGAAGCAAAGGATATCAGTATTCAGGCTAAAAAGGAAGCTTCCGTTGCAGTGAGACAGGGAGAGAGAGGAACTGTTGATGCAGTATTTATTACAGTTGACCAGGAAGGAAATAAGATTGCTCAAGTTAGAACAAGAGATAATAGGCTTCCCGAAATTGGAGATAAATTCTCTACGCCTCACGGACAGAAAGGAGTAGTCGGATTAATTGCAGAGCCCGAAGATATTCCATTTACAGCAAGAGGAGTTAGACCTGATTTGATGTTCAATCCTCATGGAATTCCTTCAAGAATGACAGTAGGTTATTTAATTGAAATGCTTGCTGGAAAGACTGCCGCAACTTCTGGAAAAATAATTGATGGGACTGCATTTTCTGGGCAATCAGTTGAGGAATTGGAAGCTCAGCTTAAGGAATTAGGATTTGCGTTTGATGGAAAGGAAACAATGTACAATGGAATTACTGGAAAGAAAATGGAGTCAAAAATTTATGTTGGAAATATGTATTATTTGAAATTGAAGTATATGGTAAAGAATAAGTTGCAGGCAAGAGCTTCTGGAAAAGTTGCGTTGTTGACAAGACAGCCAATTGAAGGAAGAGCCAGAGGAGGAGGACTTAGATTGGGAGAGATGGAGCAGCAGGCACTTGCAGGACACGGAGCCTCATTGTTGTTGAAGGAAAGATATGATTCTGATAAGACTACAATTTATATTTGTAAAGAATGTGGGCATATGACCTTTGAAGATACAATAAGAAATAAGGTTGATTGTGGAATTTGTGGAAACAACGATGCTGAGCCTATAGAGGTCTCATATGCATTCAAATTGCTGGTTGATGAACTTCTTGGATTGGGAGTACATACAACTTTCGAACTAAAGAATAAATACGAACAATGAACGAACATTTTAGAAAACAGGTAAGAGCATTGAAGTTCAGTTTGCTTAGTCCTGACAAGATAAAGAAGTTGGCAACTGCAAAGATAGTTACTCCTGAACTTTATGATATCGATGGTTTCCCAGTTGATGGAGGATTAATGGACTTAAGATTGGGAGCAATCGATCCTGGAGTAAGATGTAGAACTTGTGGAAAGAGAGTTAAGGAATGTCCTGGACATCCTGGATGTATTGAACTTGCTAGACCAGTATTCCATATTAAATACATTCCACTTGTAGAATTGTGTTTGAGAAGTTTCTGTCCATATTGTGGTAAATTGACATTAAGTGATGAGAAACAGAAGACATATTCAATTTCTGAAAGAGCTAAGAAAGCAAGAGATGCAAAGAAGTGTCCTCATTGTAATGAAACCATTGAAAGAATAAAATTAGAAAAGCCAAGTACATTCATGATGGGTAAGAAGAGAGTTTCTGCAATTGAAATAAGAGATAGATTAGTTCACATTCCAGATGAAGAATTGAAAAAAATTGGGATAAATTCATTGACCTGCAGACCTGAGTGGGCAGTTTTGGCTTTGTTGCTTGTTCCATCTGTTACAGTAAGACCAAGTATTACCTTGGATTCTGGAGAAAGATCTGAAGACGATTTAACACATAAATTATCGGATATTATAAGAGCAAATCAGAGATTGTGGGAGAACTTGAATGCTGGAGCTCCTGAAGTTATTATTGAAGATTTATGGGATTTATTGCAATATCACATTACAACTTTCTTCGATAACAATGTTACAAGAATTCCACCTGCAAGACACAGATCCGGGCAACCATTAAAGACAATTACTGAAAGAATCAAAGGAAAGGAAGGAAGAATAAGACATAATCTTGCTGGAAAGAGAGTCAACTATTCTGCTAGAACTGTTGTAAGCCCAGATCCATTCATAAAGATGAATGAAATTGGAGTGCCATTTGAAATTGCAAGAATAATTACAGTTGCTGAGACTGTTACTTCTCTGAATGTTGAAAGAATGAAGGAAATTATAAGACGGGGAGAGGTTTATCCAGGAGCAAATTATGTTGTTAGACCTGATGGAAAGAGAAAGAAGATTACAAAAGAATTAATGGAAGAATTATGCAATGAAATTTCTTCTGGATACAAGGTTGAAAGACATTTGGTTGATGGGGATATTGTTTTGTTCAACAGACACCCAACTTTGCACAAGCAGGGACTTATGGCACACTATGTTAAGGTTTTGCCGTATAGAACGTTTAGATTACATCCAGCAGCAGCTGCTCCGTACAACGCTGACTTCGACGGAGATGAAATGAACATTCATAGTCCTCAAACTGAAGAGGCAAGGGCTGAAGCAAAAGTTCTTTTGGATATTAATGCAAATATTATTTCTTCAAAGAATAATATGAACTTGTGTGGAACAATTTCTGATTCAATTACGGGAGCATATTTACTTGGAAAAGATTCTTTGACAAAGTCAGATGCAGATATGTTATTATATTCTGCTGGAATTATGAATTCATCTAAGAGCAAGAATATTTCCGGAATGGATGTATTTTCACAGGCAATTCCAAAAGGAACAAGTATTAAGATGCCTTCAGAGATAACTGGAACAAGTACATTTGGAACTGAAGATGGAAAGATGGTTAAGATTATTGATGCAGAACTTGGAAGGGATGCAACTGTTGATGCAATAAATAAGGCATTTACAATTGGAGCAGTATATCTTTCTAGAAAGGGATATACCTTGGCTTTGGAAGATTTGAATGTTTCTGAAAAAGTTAAGCAGATGACTCAGGAAATTATAAATGAGGCTGAGAAGAAGACTTTAGAATTAAGTAATCAGTTTATAGATGGCACTTTGGCTCCTCTTCCTGGAAAGACTATGGAAGAAACAAGAGAAACAAAGATATTGCAGGTACTTAACGAAGTAAGAACTGAAGTTGCTAAAGTTGTTAAGGCAAACTTCCCTGTAGATGGAAATGTTAATAAGATGATTACTCCTGGAGCTGCAGGTAGCATGTTGAATATTACTCAGATTGGTTGCGTTGTAGGACAGCAGGCTCTTGGAAGCAAGAGAATTAGTTTTGGATATAATGATAGAACTCTTTCATTTTTTAAGAGAAATGATCTTGGAGCAGAAGCACATGGATTTATTAAGAGTTCATACTTTAAGGGATTGAAGCCAACTGAATTTTTCTTTGGAGCAATTACAGGAAGAGATTCACTTATGGATACTGCACTTAGAACGCCTAAGTCTGGATATTTGTATAGAAGATTGGTTTCCGCTTTGCAGGACTTGAAGGTTGAATATGATGGAACTGTAAGAGATGCTTCTGAAAATATTGTTCAATTTATATATGGGGACGATGCAAAAGACCCTGCTAAACTTCATTTGAAGGATTCAAAGATTGTTTCTGGAGAGGCTGCTGGAGTTATAACTGCCCAATCATTTGGAGAAGCTTCAACACAGATGGTATTGAGAGTATTCCACCACGCAGGAGTTTCTCAGATGCAGATTACTGAAGGACTTCCACGATTAATTGAAATTCTTGATGCAAGAAAGTTACCTTCAACTCCAATGATGGAGATTTATGTTGCTAAGGATCATAATAATGAGAAAGATTCAAAAGTTGTTGCTGAGAAACTTAGAGAAGTTAAGCTTATGGAAATTGCTTCTGAGATGAAGATAGACTTTTCAAATAAAAAGATTGAAATTATGCTAGATAGTAAGGCTTTGAAGAGCGTTCATGCTGGTGCTTCAACTATTGCAGATAGATTGAAGGATAAGGGATTCAACGTGAAGTCTTCAGATGTTAAAATTTCAGTTTCTGTTCAAGAGTTAGACTTCAAACAAATTTATAGAACAAAGGAGAAATTGAAGGAGACAATCGTTTCTGGAATAAAGGGAGTTGAACAGGTATTGGTTACACATAGAGATGGAAATTATATTATTCTTGCTTCTGGTTCTAATCTTAAGGAAGTTAGAGAAGTTAAGGGAGTTGATGCGAATAGAGTTAGTTCAAATGATATTCATGACGTTTCAAATGTTCTTGGAATTGAGGCAGCTAGACAAACAATAATGAATGAGATAAAGAAAGTTATTGAATCTCAGGGCTTGGACATTAATGAGAGACATATTAAATTGATTGCAGATGCGATGACTTCATCTGGTGCTGTTAAGGGAGTCACTAGAATGGGAATTATCTCTGATAAGGCATCTATTCTTGCTAGAGCAACATTCGAAACACCTGATAAGCAATTCGTTACAGCTACTATACAGGGTGGAAGAGATGAATTGAAGTCTGTTATTGAAAATATTCTATTGAATCAACCTATACCAGTTGGAACAGGTCTTCCAGGATTGCTTGTGAAGGTTACTGGACAATTGGTGAGAAAGAAAGATAAATAATTCTGGAATTGTTTTTGTTTATTAGTATATACAGTATAATTAGATTTAAGGAGACAAAATATCATATCATCTGTTTAATATTTTCACTTGAAAATATTTAATATTTAGGAGATAATTAAATTGTAATGGAAGTCTTTTTTATCAGAGTTGCCCGACGGGCATTAACTCGTTTGGTTTAATTTTTATCAATTTACCGACGGGAAATTAATAGATAGATTTATAAACTAGTTTATTAAAATATTATTAGAGGATAATTAATTTATTTTAATAGAAAAATGGCAACAATAGATATGCAGACAATGCGATATATCAATCTTCTTGATAGAGTTTCTAGGGTTAAAACTACAAAGTGTTTTAATTTTAATAATACTATTTTGTTTGCAGTTCCTAGAATAATGGTTTCACAGGCGATTGGTTCTGGAGCTTCAAATATTAGAAATATGCAGGAAACTCTTGGAAAAAGAATAAAAATAATTGCAGAAGCCTCTGGAACTGATGATGCCGTAAGATTTATTCAAGATATTATTGAACCAATAAAATTCAAGTCATTGGAAGTTAAGGATAATCAATTAATTATAACTGCTGGAAGTATGCAGAATAAGGCTGCTTTGATGGGAAGAAATAAAACTAGATTTGCAGAGCTTGAGTTAATTATTAAAGATACGTTTCATTTGGAATTTAAGTTGCTTTAATTTTTTGTTATGTCAAGGAACTTGACATAAAACCACACCTTTTAAGGTGTGGTCGTTCCTTGAGCATCCAAAGCACGAGTGCCTTTTCAAACCACTGCTTTTAAGTCGCGGTTGCACATCGCGCTTTTGATTATAAAATAGTCATTTTGGGTAAGAGCTTAGGATTGTGAAGTAAAACTTGAAATAAAATAGAGATATTATAATATGTTTAATTTCATCCTCGATGAAATTTAATATTGGGAGATAATTATTATTAATTGGTAATATGCAGTTATTATCTGTATTATCTTTGTCGTATATGGCTTCAGAAAGCTAAGCTCTTACCATTTTGGCAAAGGTTTAAATAGCGTTTTTCAAATCTTAACAAGTTGATTTTAACATGGAAACTACAGATACAAACGAGACGTATGAATTTAAAGTGCAGAAAAAATTTGCAGCTGCAGAGATAGCAAGAGGAGTAGATCCTAAAAATGAAGTAATTTCTATTGACGTTGTTGAAGCAGGTTATCGTGGAAATGGAGTAATGGGGCACAAACTTTTTTTAGCAGTTTATGCAAGAGTTAAAGATAGTAATAATGGAATAAAACCTCTTGTAGCTTTGCCCTTGGGAGGGTTGGAGGCAAGTGTTAAGGCAGTTGAGAGTGCTGCACCCTTAGGTATATTACACTATGTGCAGGCATCTGAAGCAGATGTTTCTTTGGCTAAACAAAATAGAAAAATCTGTCTTTTACAGCTAAGAGAAGCAGGGTATCAGACTAATAAGCCGAAGAGAGTTCTTTCTACTTCTTCTTGTAGCGTGAGAGAAGGTAGACTGTTGCTTCCAACAACACACTTCTAATTTATCGTCTATAAGTATAAAATAGGATAACGGAAGCTTTAAAAAGCAAAAAAGTCAAAGGATAAATATGGGATTAATGTCAGCAAGGAAAATAATGAAGGGAAGAAAGAAGTTTAGATGGAGTCAGAAGGCTCATAAGATTAGATCTTTGGGAGTTAGAGTTAAGGCAGACCCATTGGAAGGAAGACATCAGGCTAAAGGAATTGTAATTTCTAAATTCCAAAAAGAAGCAAGACAGCCAAACTCAGCAATGAGAAAGTGTTGCAAGGTTCAGTTAATTAAGAATGGAATTTCTGTTGGAGCATTTATTCCTGGAAATTTGGCTCAAAAGTTTGTAGATGAACACGATGAAGTTATAATCCAAAGAATTGGTGGAAGATCTGGAAGACAGAAGGGAGATATTCCTGGAATCAGATTCGCAGTAATTAAAGTAAACGATCAGCCTTTGCATCTATTGTGGAAAGGCAAGATAGAGAAGGGAAGAAGATAATGGTAGACGCAGGATGTCCAGATAATTATTTAGGTGTTGCAATTGGAGTTAGGGTTACGAAACCTGTTTCGAATATTAGACCTGTTGATACAAATGATTCTGAAAGATATACTGAGCTTATGCAGGTAAGAGAAGCACCAGATGGAAACTCCAATAGAATTGTTGAGTTTGATCCTGTTAGAGGGTTAGTGAGAATTACTTATATTCCAGATACTACTGGCAGAACTCCTTCAGTTATTACTTCTTCAATACAGGAAAGAGTATTCAGAGCAGTGGAGGTTGTTGCATAAAATGGCAAGTGCAACTGGAGTTAGATGTGGAACCGCAAGCGGTTTTGAATTAACTGTTACCGAAGAGGCAATTAGGGCTGATTTTGATGCAATGGATGTTGGTGCTTCTAGATCAGTTGTAGTTCCTTTTACCGATATTAAAGTTGGAAAAGAAATATATAAAACTCTTGAACAATTTTCGAGACTTTATTCTGCTGTGAGAACAGCGAATAGCTATAATTCTAATATATCTATATCTGGTCAGGCACCTGGATCTGTTTCATTAACTATAAGGAGAAATGTTTAAGATGGCAGAGCAAAATTTAGTTCAATTTAAGATATTCGATTTGTATGATGTTTCTGCAATTGAAATAAAAGACCCTGCTCTTAGACCTTATATTTGCATTTCTCCTAAATTACTTTTGAAATCAAGAGGAAAGATAAAGCAGAAGCTTGCTAAAATTAATTTTAATATTGTTGAGAGACTTGCTGGAAGATTGCAGGTTCCTGGACACGTTGGAAAGAAGCATAAGATAATTACTGCCTGGAGCTCTGGAAAATATACTAAGAATATGACTTTGGTTTTGGAAACATTGGATATGATTGCTAAGAAAACTGGAAAGAATCCAGTTCAAGTTCTTGTGACTGCCATAGAGAATGGTTCTCCAAGGGATGAAGTTACAGTTATTGAACATGGAGGAGCAAGATATCCTCAGGCAGTTGATTGTAGTCCCGTAAGAAGAATTGATTTGGCAATTAGATGGATTGTTCAGGGAGCATATGGAAAGTCATTTGGAAAGAAAACAAAAATGGCCGAGGCTTTAGCAAATGAAATAATGAAAGCAAGTGAAGGAAGTGGAGAAAGTTTTGCTAGAAACAAGGCAAATGATTCTGAAAAACAGGCAGATTCTGCAAGGTAATTCAAAATGGTAGAGAAAGAAACAAGTTTACAAAAAATTCAAAGATTGACAAGTGAGCAAAAGACAATTAGAAACGTCGCAACTAGTGCGCACATCCACCATGGAAAGACTGCTTTTACTGATAACCTCTTGGCAGCTGCAGGAATGATGGCTTCTAAGAACGCTGGAAGTTTGGAAGAGGGAATGACGACCTGGCAACACTCTGATGAGCAGGAGAGATTAATGACAGTTGACGCTGCTAATGTAAGCATGGCTCACGAATATCAGGGAGAAGAATATTTAATTAATTTAATTGACACTCCTGGACACGTTGACTTTGGAGGAAATGTTACAAGAGCCATGAGAGCTATTGATGGTACATTCGTTCTTATCTGTGCAGTTGAGGGAATAATGCCCCAGACTGAAACAGTATTAAAGCAGGCATTGAGAGAAAGAGTTAAGCCAGTTTTGTTTATCAATAAAGTTGACAGACTGATTAAGGAATTGAAGGTTACTCCAGAGCAAATGCAGGAAAGATTCATGAAATTAATTGCTGACTTCAACAATTTGATTATGCAGATTGCTGAGCCTGAATTTAAAGAGAAATGGAAAGTTAATGTTATGGATGGATCTGTTGCATTTGGAAGTGCTAGAGAAAATTGGGCATTGTCTTTGCCTTTCATGAAGAAGAGAGGAGTTTCTTTCAAAGATATTTATAAAATTTATGAAATGGATGAAGTTGAAAGGAAGAAGTGGGTATGGGAAAAAGCTCCATTGAATGAAGTTATTCTAGACATGGCTGTAAAACATTTGCCTAATCCATTGGAGGCTCAGAAGTATAGAATTCCTAAGATATGGAAGGGAGATACTGAAAGTCAGTTTGGAAAAGATTTGGTTAGCTGTAATCCTAAGGGAGAAGTTGCATTCGTTATTACAAATATTATAATTGATAAGAGATCTGGAAAAGAAATTGCTGCAGGAAGATTATATTCCGGAACAATTTACAATGGAATGGAAATTTATGCTAACAACGCTAAGAAAAAAAGCAGAGTTCAGCAGGTTCTTGTTTACAATGGAATAAAGCCTGAACAGTTAGATAGTGTTCCTGCTGGAAATGTCTTGGCAATGGTTGGATTGAATGCAGATGTGGGAGATACCATTACTGTAAATCCTCAAACACCTTTTGAAGAGATAAAGCACATATTCAAGCCAGTTATTACAAAGTCCATTGAAGTATTGAAATCAAGCGATTTGCCAAAGTTAATTGAAGTTATGAGGAGAGTTGGAAAGGAAGACCCTTCAATTAAGATAGAAATTAATGAAGAGACTGGAGAAAATTTGATGTCTGGAATGGGAGAGTTGCACTTGGAAATTATTGAAGGAAGAATAAAGAATGAAAAAGGTTTAGAAGTTAAGACTGGTCCTCCAATTGTTGTTTATAGAGAAACTGTAATAAAAGATTCTGGAGAAATTGAAGTAAGAACTCCAAATGGACATAACATATTTTATTTGAGCATGGAGCCATTGGAAGATGCAGTTTTCAATGCAATTGAAAATGGAGAATTGTCTGAAGGAAGATTGAAGAAGAGAGCTGAAGATGTTTGGAAGAAACTCAACGAACTTGGAATAGACAATGATGAAGCAAGACAATATCAGGAAATATACAAGGGAAATGTATTTGAGGAAAGAACTAGAGGATTGGTCTTGTTGCCTGAAGTTATTGAATCTATAATTGATGGTTGGAAATTAGTTATTGATGGAGGACCATTGGCGAAAGAGCCAGTAATGAAGACAAAGATTATATTGGAAGATGCTAAATTGCACGTTGACCATATGCACAGAGGACCTGCACAGATTTATCCTGCTGTAAGAGAAGGAATGTTTATTGCAATGAAGAAGGGTGGGGCAAGTATCTTTGAACCAGTTCAGACACACATGATTGAAGCACCAGTTGACTTTATGGGAGCTGTAACCACACTTGTGGGTGGAAAGAGAGGAGTATTACTCGATGTTCAGCAGGAAGGAAATGATACTGTTATTAAGGCTAAGATTCCAGTTGCAGAAATGATTGGATGGTCTAATGATCTTCGTTCGTCAACTGAAGGAAGAGGAGTTAGCAGTTTGATGGATCAGGATTTCCAGAAACTTCCAACCGATTTGCAGGCAGAAGTTATAAGAAAGATTAGACAAAGAAAGGGTCTTGCTGCGAATCAATAATTCTACAACACTTTCTTAGAAAGAAAGTTTTCTAGGAGTTTCAAAGAACTATTTTAGGAAAAAGGTTTTTCTAGGAGTTTTCCAAAACTATGATACTTAGAAAAAGAAACTCGAGACAGGTAGAAAACTTATATTCTGTTTTATAATTATCTTTAAATATTCACTTAAAGAGATTATTCTATGGAAAGAGTAGTTGCTATACTGATGGACCGAACTGAAGACTTTTCAGTGATGAGATATGTTCCAAGTAGAAAATTAGTTTTAAGGTTAACTCCTCCAAAGGAGAAAGCAATTTTGCCATCAGATTATAGAGTTATTAGTGACGAAGCTCATCCGGATTTCAAGTTGGCAGTTCGATTAGATATACATTTGGGTGGAGAAAGAGGGAAAAGTTATAGTGGAGTTATGAATGATAGAGGTGTTGCTGCTACATATGCTTTCTATATGGATGAGGAGAAATTAGGTGATGCTATTCAGGCGATTCCTCAATTTCAAACAGCTGAGAAAACTCTTGATAAATTCTTTGCTCCAAATCAATAACTATATTTATTTTTTACAAAGTTTTAAATAGCTAATTTTATCAATAAAAATATGGCAAAAAATAGCATACTTGGAATAAATTATACTGCTCCTCACTATCATTTAATTGAGGTTAGTTCTATAGATGTTCCAGTTCGTGCTTGCTCAGGGGATAGAGTACGAGTTCCACAGAGGACAGTCTCAGATAAATCTTTGACACATGAGGAAATAAGAAAGTTAGTTGAAGGAAGATACGTTGTTCAGGCTCCGAGTGGCAAGGAAACAATGGTAGTTGTTAAGTTGTTGCCTGCTAGATAACTAGATTTTTATACCTTGTATTCCTTATAATCTAAGAAAAAGATGGACCAGGAAGTTTTACATACAATTCAAGTATTGGAAGATACTAAAAGAGGATTATTAGAAGGAGATTCTCTTAAACTAAAAGAATTGTCAAATGAGACATTGCATTCTGCGTGTGGAATACAGGATTCTGCAAGTTTGACAATTGCTGTTTTGGTTTATGCTTTATCTAAAATAATTGAAAGAAAGGATGGGGTTAAGGTTAGAGATTGGGATTTGTTTGTTAAGAAGTTTAATTCTTTTTTGGATTTGGCTGTTAAGGCATTGAAGGAAAATAAAATGGATAGGATGGAAGATTATATCATGATGGCAAGGAAATCTTTAACTGGATTGGGAAGTATAAAGCATTATGTGCAGGAAGTTTTGAAGAAAGCTTCCATAAATAAAGCTTCAAAGATATACGAACATGGAATTTCTCTAGGGCACACAGCAGATTTACTTGGATTAACACAGTGGGAATTGGCAGAGTATACTTCTCAGTCAAATGCAGCAGAAAATGAGCAGAATATTACTATAGATGTTAAAAAAAGAGCTAAAATGGCTCTGGAGTTTTTCTCATGATAAGAAAAACTAGCGTTAGAAAATATAGAAGTTATATTAATTTAATGAGCAGGGAATTTAAGTTAATTGAAGGAAAGTTGTTGATTAGGGATAATATAAGTTTAGGAGGATTAAAATGACATTTAAAGAATTAAGCAATAAAAAACAAAAAGAGGCTTTTGATTTAGCCTCGAAAGAAGCATTGAAGATAATGCAAATTATCTTAACCGACTATGGTATTTTTAATACGGAGGATTATATAAATCTTTCAGACAATAAAAATGAATGGTCACTTGGTGAAGTGACCGGAAAGGAATCTATCTTGCCCAGAGATATTGATATTACTAATGATAGTGACTATAAAAATCTTTCTAATTTTAATATTGCAGAGGATGCCGTGGTGACCGGAAGGGTATCGGAGCTGTCTCAAAAACAGTATCTCGCCCAGAGATTTCCGGGTTCGAGTCCCGGCCACGGCGCCTCTGCGCTTTTAATTTTAAATAAGCAAGAGGCAATAATATGACAATTATAAAAGACGGCAGTTATATTAGTTTAATGAGCGGAGAATTTAAGTTAATTGAAGAGAAGTTATTGATTAGAGATAATATAAGTTTAGGAGGTCAATTGACAAGATGAAAGCTGTAGTTTTCGATTCAGGAACATTGATTAATTTATCTCTAAATGGATTGCTTTATGTTCTGGAGGGATTAAAGAAGAGTTTCAAGGGAAAGTTGCTTATTACTGAACAGGTTAAGTATGAAGTAATTGATAGGCCCATGGGGATTTCTAAATTTGAGTTGGGAGCATTGAGAGTTAAGGCCTTATTGGAATCGGGAGTTTTGGAGATGCCTGAGAGCATGGGAATTTCATCTTCTTTGATAAGTTCAAGGACTAATGAATTTATGAGTGTTGCAAATAAAGTTTTGGTGTTTAAAGGACAACCTGTGCAGATTGTTAGCGCAGGAGAGATGTCTTGTTTGGCTTTGAGTTCTGAGCTAACAAAGAAAGGAATTGATAATATTATTTCTATTGATGAGAGAACAACCAGAGTTTTATGTGAGGAGCCTAGAAATTTAGAGAGAATATTATCTGCTAAACTTCATCAAAGATTACAGACAGATATTTCAAAGCTGAAGATGTTTTCCAATTTCAAATTCATAAGAACTACGGAATTGGTTTATGCTGCATTCAAGCTTGGACTAATCGCAATCGATGATAAGAAAGCTTTGGAAGCTTTACTCTATGCGACGAAGTTTAAGGGCAGTTCCATTTCGTTTGAAGAGATTGATGTTTTGAAGAAGATGTAATTTTCTTATGGGTTTTATTGACTTTAAAATAGAGAATATAAAGTAGGCACGCTGTCTTTGGGATCTAGAGTGCCTACGATAAAACCTATTTTTGAGGCTTTAAATGTCTTTGCTTTTAGGAACTGTGTTGCATGATTCCTAAAAAACAACACAGTTTCCTCTAGTTGCTTCTCTAATTTTATTATAAACCCAAAATTTCATCTTTGCTTCATGAAACATGTTATTTTTCTTT